>Ga0126342_10003871_pt1:0-20000 | contig 25140 bp, 20 predicted proteins | sample Cyp1metagenome_FD_92528 | JGI IMG/M metagenome (GOLD analysis project Ga0126342, IMG submission 92528) | Coral microbial communities from Lord Howe Island, Old Settlement Bay, Australia - Cyphastrea 1 metagenome | ecosystem: Host-associated > Invertebrates > Cnidaria > Coral ...
AACTTACCCCTCCATAGCTCATATAAAATTCACCAACCATTCACCGACTATTTTTTACGACTACCATACTCAGAGCTGCTTGAAAAACGTCTTTTTCGCTCTCGGGCCAACCGTCGTCTAGTTCTTGAGGTTGGGTCGAAAATTCGATGTTTGGATAGGTTGGAACCCATCCAAACATGTGAACGCAGCCATTCAGTAGTGGCCATGATGCGCTATTGCATAAAGCCCAACTATTAAAATGAAGTATATTCGCTTGCTAGACAGCCACGTCCAGGCCTCCATCCAAGTACCAAACCAACCAAAATGGCCCATAGGTACTTTTGAGTATCAGCGACATCGAAAACCGGCCATCACTTCTTGGTTTACATTCTGCGTACTGTTTGGTCGTTTAACATGGCTGGACAATCCCAAGTTTGAATGGGGACATGTTTGAGAATCACCTATAGCCTAGAAATACGTCATTTTCCAGCTAGCCATGTTGAATTACTGGACGGTATCCCTATACTCTTTTTCAAAAATTGACTGGTTTATCACACTGCTTGCCATTAAATTATGACGCACATGCTTCATTTTTACTGGAAACCAGCAAATAATTAACAAACAAAAAAAACAAACCCAAAAAACAAACAAAAACCAAAACAAACACAATAACAAAATAATAAACTGATTACTTTCACGGGTATATCACCCGGATTACCCCTTGTCAGACACACTCATGATTCATATTGTTCGCTATTATATCCCCATTTACAATCTCTGCCTAAATCCACATTTTCCCTAGTTGAGTTCACATTTTCCCTAGTTGAATTCACATTTTCCCTAGTTGAGTTCATATTTTCCCTAGTTGAGTTCACATTTCCCCTACTTGAGCTCACATTCTCCCTAGTTGAGTTCACATTTTCCCTAGTTGAGTTCATATTCTCCCTAGTTGAATTCGCATTGTCCCTAGTTTAATTCACATGTTCCCTACTTGAGTTTACATTTTCCCTAGTTGAGTTCACATTTTTTCCCTACTTGAGTTTACATTTTCCCTAGTTGAGTTCACATTTTCCCTAGTTGAGTTCACATTTTTGGAAGGTATCCCCAGACTTGATGGCCCAAGAGCAGCCATCATTCGATGTCGAGGCGTTCGATCCCTGGAGGAGCAGCTAGAGACGCCGGGCATCAGTCGACAGCAGCAATCTGTGTTGATCCTTGGCCGGAAAATTGGGCTGGAAATGGGCACCCCTTGGGTACACCGCAAAAATTACCCAAAATTACTCTTTGGAGGTTTCCTATGATTTTTGGTATCCCCAAAATCATGGAATTCGAAAATCGCATTTTCCTTGATAAACTCCATCCATTTTGGTCCATTTTTGGGGTACCCATTCTGGGAAACTTCCACTCCTCATTTCCAATCGTTGGATGCCGTCACCTCTATGGCGTTCTGGGGTTGGGGTTGGAGCTTTCTGACCAAAGAACAGTAGGGTATGGTTCAACAGATGAGCAGACCTACCCATTTTCATGTGGGTAATGATCTACTGTAATCTGATCTAATCTGGGTAATGATGATTTCATGATTCCGTTAGGGTATAGTTGTATTATGTTGTATTTGTTTATATTCATAAAATCACGAAATACATTTAAATGATCAGTACTAAATCGAGAATGATAGATTTTATGTTAACCATTCTCAACCAACATTGCTATTATTATTGGTTGCCTCATGTTTATTACCTATCGATTTTGGTTACTAAATCATTCTATTCTATCAGGTTTATTACCGTCTATCACCCCTTCATTACCAACCAACATGATGCTATCAACATGTTGTGCACTAAAATCCACCAAAATTTCATTAACAATCCATTAAAGTCTATTAACACCCACTAAAATCCACAAAAATCCGTTAATATCCAGAAACATCATAAGATCCATCAAAATCCGTTGAGTTGATTTCCTCAGAGATCCCAGGACCCACAGCCTCCGCATGAAACGTGCGGAACTGCAACGTGCCCTGCGCGAGTCGCAACGCGTGAGCGAAGTGGCGGCAGCCACACCGCGAGACGAGGGGATAGCGATGGGGTGAAAAAGGCTGTGGTGCTTGGACCATGTTGGACTGGGAAAAAACAATAGTTAATGGTGGTTACAACCATAGTTTTTTCATGTTTTTTCCATTAATAGTGGTACCACTATAGTTATTACCATGGTTATTAAAGGTGATATCTAACCATATCAAATAGTTATAGTTGGACTAAGGAAAATGATGATTGTGATGGGATGTGGATATAATGTGAATGGTTAATGGTGGTTAATACTCGTTAATGGTGGTTAATAGATATTAATAATGGTTATATAATAGTGGCCAATAGATGTTAATAGTGGTTAGTGTGGGAAAAACCATGTCATAAACCACCCATGACTGGGAATGGCTTACACCACCTATAAAAATGGTGATGACTGGAGGATGGTTTTACGATCATCAAAATGATAATTGTTTTACTTGGATTTCACATGTGTGATTCTGAAGAATTCTTGAACATGTGAATTTCACCAGCAAAATTGTGTTTTGAACACATTTTAACCATTAAAGGAAATGCCAAATAGGGGGGTGAACCAACAAAGGTGGTGGTTTTAGCATCAACAAGTGGAATTTGACGAGCAGGGAAATTTCATGTTTTTTCTCTAGCTGGTGATCTACCCTTGGCAATGGGAAATCGCATTTTGTTGTCAGAACACATCAGCTACAAATTTGGGATGTGTATTTGGAAAGTTTGACTGGATGGAAATGACGGAAATGACTGTAAAACCGAGCCAGTTTGATTTTGTTGCAGTGTCTGGCAGTGTCTGCTGATTCTGATGAGGATGAAGAGTTCGCAGAGTTTCGGGAGTAAACGGACCAACATTCCCATTGGAAGTGCTATATCTGGCACCCGACCCCATCCGAACGTCCAGGACATCCGAACGCCTGGGCGAGTCGACCTGTGGGCTGCCGGCGTGGGATGTTGCAGGCACCGTCCCGGTGTCAATACTTATTAAATAAGGGATGGTTCTAGTAGTATGTGCCAAGATAAGACTAAGATATACTATGATCTAGTATAGTTTTTATATATTGTTTTAAGATCTTATACCTATTAGATACTTGCATGGAACCATCCTATACTCGTACCATCCATTAAATCTCATTCAAATACTTACATACCCCATGTTATCCCATACAAATGTTTTGTAGGTTGTATCAGGCCACGTCGTGCAAGGTGGTAAAGCGGTACACCAAATTTTCCATTTGAGATGAGATACCGGGTATTTCAAACCATACCAAAAATAATGATGGATGAATTGCATCAAAAGAATTTGATTGATATTATTTGCCCCGAAAATATCTTCATGGAATCATCATAATAATATTATATATATATTATATTATTGAGTATCCCCATTTAGCACTCCTGGTAGGTTTCTTTCTTCTTTGGAACACCAGCAGCTGTCGTGAATGACCTGTCGCCGTCTGCGCAGTCCTGGGCAGAACAACTTCCACTGTGGCGACTTCCATAGCCCCAAGGCCAAGAGCGGATTGAGGCGAGCGAACCAGCCAGCTTCCGTGGCTGGGGTAGCCTCTGAGGGTGAAGCCCTTGGCCAAATGACGCGGGTACATCTCTGGCCACTATAGATTGAGGAATATATTCTCTGGTAAATTAACAGTTGGACCCTGAAAACCACCCCTCATTTTTACCAGTTTGTACCTAATTTTTAGTGGTTTCATTAGTCTTTCAACCCCTAAATGTCTGCCAGGGCATCCCATCTCCGAGGAAAACCTCGTGTTTTCGCTTGAGTGATGATCCGATGGATGCTGCTGATTTTGAGGTCTTTTGGTTTCTCGCCAGACTAGCCATGTTTCTTTTGCTTCACAAAAAGCCTTAAGATGTTGGTTATAAATGGTTGGTACATGGTTGGTTATAAGATGTCATAACCAATTGAGTAACTCTTGTAATCAAATTATAAACTCTATAAAATCCCAGTTCCTGGATTTCCCAGCGGCCCGTTACCTGGTTTTTTGTGCTGTACCGGGTAACCCTGGGTGATACGCCCATGTTGGCTGCCGGTTGTGTCACCAGGGTGGTGGATGAAAGCCAGTTGCGCTTCTTCCGCCTCGCTGTACAGCAAGCAGAGGCTGGGAGCTGTGCAGATTGTGCTGGCACTTGGGCTGGCACTTGGTTTATGCCAGTGCTGCACGTACCAAAGCTGTTTTGACATACGATATACCCTCTGGTAAACTAACATAACTATGGAAAATCACCATGATTAATGGGAAAATCCACTATAAATTCTCATTTTCAATAGCTATGTTAAATTACCAGAGGGTAAATTACCAAAACAAAGTGGTGGTAACCCTGGTAGATCAAGATGGCAGGAGCCAGTCAGGGGATGTCAGGGGTGATTTCTCAAACTGAACCGAAGATCCACAGAGATTGTGGTGGGATGAACAGCATGTAACTAGCAGAAGCCCAACATCACTCCAAAAACGTTGAAGAGTGTTCCTTACGTCTATGTCAATGATGGGCCCTTGCTTGCTATATGTCTTGCTATGAATTGGCAAATTTCCCCAGTCATTGCAAGTTGATCCCTTACCCTTGTGATACATCCATACCACCTGACAAAACTCTGGGGATCATCGCTTTGCTGTTGCAGGCCGCGTACAACTTGGAAGTTGGGCAACCCATGTTCTTCACATGGCTAGAGGCGAGCTGGGCTTACACTTGGTGGAAAAATGGTGGGGATGTTATACACTGTATGTTATGAGCAACCAAAGCGAATCAAGTCTGGTCTTCAATACGACAACGGGTGCGCTCGAAAATGGCCGATAGACTACGGATAGATACCCAAAGTTTCCAGTGGTTTCCTCATTCCGGAAATTTGGATCCAACAATATATATATATATACTATAGATATACTATTCTAGATATAATTATCTAGATATACTATAGATATTCTATATAGATATACTATAGAATTGGTGTATCTTCAGTTGGAAGCCGCATTGGGTGTCCCGGTGTTGTGGTCAAGTTTCCCCGGGTCCATCAGGGCACCTGAACTTGGCTCAGGCATCACGAATCTCACACGGATGCTTACAATACGAACTGGTGAACCATCATCTTACTTGATACATGATTAAAAAAAGTGAAACTATACTAGAAATGTGAAACTATACTAGAACTATACTAGAAATCTGAAACTATACTAGAAATCAGATAAATCACTTGGCCATATCTTCAATCTCTTACATGAGTTTGCATTTGGTCATTTAAGTTCTTTTGTTTGCGGTGCTGATGGAATTGATGCCCGCTGGAGCTGCCCAATCAAGTCTAAGACCTGACACTGACCCTGAAGCCTCCGATTTGGGTAGAGGGGTGTGCTGAACACATGCATGTATTTGAAATTTGAAATATTTTATTCTGATATACTGAAATGGGAGTATCCCCAAATCATCCAATTATAGATGGATTTTTCATTATAAACCAACCCTTTTGGGGATCCCCAATTTATGGAAACCCCGTATTCTTTGAAGGAACATCCACAAACAAAAAAACTTCAGAATCTCAAGCAGATGGCACACATCCGTTCTCAAAAGTTTGATCGACAAAAATGGGAACGGAAGGTTCGAATTTGAAGCCTGAATCCTTCAGATGACTGCACATGGAAAAACATATCAAAAGCTGCCAAAACCTTAGCAGCCGGAGCAGTTCCAGCAAAAACAGTGCGTAAATTACTATTCATAATACTATAATATACTATACATATGGGAGTTATACAGTTATACCCTCAATTAATAACACATTGGATTTTTCTCACGATCCATGTGCTGGGAATCCCATTAAAAAACCACCAGTGATTGTCCAGCATTTTGATGTTCGCAGTTTGATCCATGGCTACCCTCTGGTAAACGTTAACAGTCTGCTATGGAAAATCACCATCTTTGAGAACGGTAAAACTGCTATTTCTATGGGGCCATTTTCAATAGCAAACTGTTAGTTTACTGGAGGGTAACATGTTCATCGTTTGGTGATTTTCTTTATTGTGTAATGTTCCTCGTATTCACAACGATGAAAAAATGTATAACATAAAACAAGTTTTGTTGTGGGAATACTATGGGATAGTTACAGTATATAAATCATGTATTTAGTGGATACCTTTTTAGGATAGTTATACATAGTAGTACTGAAAATCCATTAAACAAATCCGTTGCAACCCCTAGGTTTGCCCGCGGCCAATCCCGCATATCCTTTGACATGCTCAAATCCCTTAAAGTCAAAATCACTGCGTATAGCCAGTGTTTTCATTCATCCTCTGGTGATAGGCATATCATTTTAAGTTTGGATGTGTTGTTTTTTCGTGTGGGCGAAACCAAACCAGGGTTGCGGGGAACAAATCTCATGGTCAGGATGCCGACAAAACTTTGGAGAACTTCTTCCACCTCTCGCTACTGGGCTCGGCAGCTACTCGTTTAGCTGGAAAATCCTTCTGTAAATGTAGCTTTATAGCTGGAAAAAATCATCGTAAATGGTGGATCTGAAAAATTGCAAAGGGTATAATTAATCCATATTACATAATCCCCATTTACTATAGATATAACCCCGGGGCCTATATATAGACCCGAATGGTTGGAGGCACCACGCTCGCTTGACGTGCCAGTCAGAGATAGTTGGTGAAATCTTTTCGGTGCCTAACAAAAATGTTGTTTTGGTATGTTTTGGTCAACTTACTTTACGGTTGAAATTGCTAGCAACTTGTCAACTGTTGAGTAAGTAGCAATTTCATGCAGTTTTTCCCTAAAATGCTGTCGCTCATCCTACAAGAATGAGGATTTGGAGTGACAAAACTGAGGTCGTAGTCATGAACATCGGGTCTTGTTCCTATCCAAAAAAAACAGGTACCAGGTACCATATTTTCTGTCCTATTGATTCACGACGGAGCTTGAAAGATCTACCCCAAAATGGAGTGTTTCAAGAACACAGTTCTGGAGCAACAAAAACGTGTGCCAACCAAACATAAAGAGCAGCCGCACAAAAAGTGATGACCGATCATGGCAATTGTTTGAAATGATACCTCGACAGGCGCTTTATTGTGAGACCACCGTGGCGGCTAAGATTCAAGAACTTTGTTGTGGCGAATGTCTACCACATGGGCTTTAACACGGTCTGTGGGGCACCCAGAAATCCTCGGAGCTTTATCAGAGATCAGGGAAGGGCTGGAAGGCCAGCATATCCAGTTGATCAACTTATGTTGTTTGTTTACAAAAACATAAAGGACTTGCAATTACATGTAATGCAGCCTAATAATAGTGTATCCACAATCATTGTTTCAAACATATAGCTGTATGAATCTGTATGGTATCTTTATATATATATAACATCAGGGTGCCCTTCTATTCGAAAGATACCATAAGAGTTCAGCCATGGCGTCTCCAGCCTCGGCCTTTGGAACTGCCGAGGCGTCCTGGCTTTCGTGGTCTTCTTTGCTGGTTCAGCCAAGGAGAGTGTCAAATCCAGCCGTTGAAACCATGGTTTGGTACTGGATCTATCCATTTGAGGCCCCACATCTTGCGACGATGATTCCTTTTTGGGCTATTGTCAGAAGCTTTGGATGACTGGAACGGCAATTGGAAAAAGAATTTTTCGGAGTCCAGAGAGACATGAAGGACCTCCTGAGTTCTTTTGTGCTCTCTCAAGTACAGATCCACAGGCTAATCGGCTAATCGCATCGCTCATGACTGGAATTTGAAAGCTGAATAGCCCTGGCTATGTCCAGCCTCAGTTGTGGGGCGGTGGTGGTCGAAACGAAAGATCCACGCCAACGTATTTTTGAGCAGTTTGAGGATGTTTCAGACATATCCCCAAGCCATATCCATCAAGATCATCAAGCACCCCACATGTTTTGTAGTGAGGTCAAACATATCATGACAATTTAATTGGATGTATATTAAGATAATCTAAAATAGTTGTTTGTATTGTTTTCCATTGGTTCAATCATATCCAGCATACATTTGGTGTTTTCTTGGGTGAAGTCACAACAAAAAGACTATGGTCGGCTCGAGGATCAGCTGCCATAAACTTCTACTGGGGATGGTTGAAAAACATAGCACCCATAAAAATTGATGATTTCGGGGATGGTCTATTAGTATCTATTATCTATTATTATTTTTTATTTAGTTTACCACATTAGTGAGATCTCTAATTGTTTTTTTGATCCATGGTCATCCCATTACTCGTCGCTCGCGCAGCCACGTAGCCGTCTCCTTTTCTTGGGATTGGGCTCTAGGTCCATCCCAGGCTCGGCAGTGGTGGTCGTTGTGGGATTGCGGCTATTGAAACAGATCTAAATGGGATGGTGGTTTGAAACATCACCATTTTATCCATCACCAAAATCCCAGAAAACCGATTTTATGAGATTTTATAGATCTGAAAACATATCTGAACGATGTAACTATGCTGAACAAATGCCTTGACGTAGAAATGAAGCTCTCGTCCGCGATCTTACCAGCACCTCTATGGGATGATGGCGGTAGATTCCATTGCGAAGCTTAGAGACCGAGGAAACAGCACTTTTTTCCGCGCCAGTTTTCACAAAATGATGTGAACTGGTGGTTTGGAACATGGGTTATATGGTAATATATGGATTAACTATGATATAATATAGATATATTTACTGGTTGGTGGTTTGGAACATGACTAACTTATGACTTTTATTTTCCATAGGGAATTTCATAAGCCCAACTGACTAACTCCATCATTTTTCAGAGGGGTTCAAACCACCAATCCAGTGCATGATGTGCCAACTCCGTCAAGAACTGCTCGCCTCGGTTCCTTCTGCCGGAGAAGTTCTGGGAAGTGTGAAAAATTTATCACACGGCCCTGCAAAGCCGTAGTGACTTACCCTCTGGTAAACTAACATAACTATGGAAAATCACCATTTTTAATGGGAAAACTCACTATAAAAGGCCATTTTCCATAGCTATGTTAAATTACCAGAGGGTAACATATGGAACAGCCACCATGATCGTTTTCCAAACGGGCGTTCCGTGTAAAATCTACTACTTGATCACCTATAGGCTCCAGTTGCAGCAGGTTTATCAAGGCTGCATTTTGTGCTGTACTTCTTTGATTTTCCTTGTAATTCCCATGAAATCTTAACGATTAACGTATATTGACATATATATTTATAGTAGTTATTTTCAGCATATGGCAAGTAAGTGAGCCACCAACATGTTGTTTTATATGACACTTGTTCACCAGCTTCCTCTGAAGTCAACTCTCTACAAAAAGGGGCCCCAATGGAAGGATCACGCCTCATGGAGATCTGGGATGATCTGGGGGGGTCCATGGGTTTGGATAGATCTTCATGGCATTTGGATTTCATGACCCTAAAATTGGAAATTAAACCAACTGAAACATGCGCCTTTCAATGTTTTTTTAAAATAATCCAGCCCAAGTTTCCCATTCCATCCCATTTTTATCTCCGTTGTCGTTGGTATATATCCGCGTTTTTGTTGGTGAATTCCTCTTTGATATCCATTAGCGTCTCCAATAGATGCTTCTAAGTCTCAGCATTTTCCCAACTGCTGGTGAGATCAGTTAAATCTTACTGATAGACCATCTGAAAATCTTTATGTTTGTTGGTGAAATCCCTCGAAAATCCGCCACCTTTGGCATCGCAGGCGGCGCGGTGCCTCCGTTCGAGGTGCCATGGGGAAGATGGGCGAGGAGCGACAAGAGGAGGCAGGGTGAAACTCAGGGTGAAAGGACGACGGAAAAAAACATAAGATGTTAGTGATTCAATGGGATTTTGTAGTGACTGAATGGGCTTTTATAGTGATTGAATGGGATTTTATAGTGTGAATGGGATTTTATAGTATGTGAATGGGATTTAATAGTGATTGAATTGGATTTTATAGTGATTGAGTGGGACTTTATAGACTTTATAGTGATTGAATGGGATTTTATAGTGATTGAATGGGATTTTGTAGTGATTGAATGGGCTTTTATAGTGATTGAATGGGATTTTATAGTGATTGAATGGGATTTTGTAGTGATTGAATAGGATTTTATAGTGAATTGGATTTTGAATTTTATAGTGATTGAATGGGATTTTATAGTGATTGAATGGGATTTTATAGTGATTGAATGGGATTTTATAGTGACTGAATGGGATTTTATAGTGACTGAATGGGATTTTATAGTGATTGAATGGGATTTTATAGTGATTGAATGGGATTTTATAGTGATTGAATGGGATTTTATAGTGATTGAATGGGATTTTGTAGTGATTGAATGGGATTTAATAGTGATTGAATTGGATTTCATAGTGATTGAATGGGAGTTTATAGTGATTGAATGGAATTTCATAGTGATTGAATCGGAGTTTATAGTGATTGAATGGGTTTTGATTAAAAAGAAACATTATTTTATATAATGTTTGATTTTTAAGAAATAGAAAAATGGGATGATGATACCCAATGGCTAGGCCGCAAAAAATCCTTGGCGTCGTCACGGAGGTTTGACATGTACCTGAAGTCACCCCAGTCACTGGTAAAATACCTAATTTCAAAAGAAGGCTTAAGTGGTCCTGGTGAGGGATAACTCTTATTTCATCTTATTTCAATTTTTGATGTTTAGATAGATATCAACCAAGTCCAACGGAACTTCTTGAGATCTCTGACTTCAAGGGATGGCTTCTATCTTCGATGGCTGCAGGGAGAGAAACATGTCAACCTCAATGTGGGCATGAAGAGAGCGAGCAAATTCATCGCTGACCAGGCGGGCGAAGTCAGGGCTTTCCCAAGGGATTCAAGGGATCACACGAATTATCGGACAGGAGGCTTTTCGGGTTTTTTTGTTGGGGTGTTTCAACCACAACCGCAACACCGAAAGTGAAATGGTTGGGAGCAGAACTACCAATCTTATAGTGATTCTTGATCTGAATTCTTGGCCGGAGAGAACCGCTTCTGTAGTACCACAACACCGGCGGAGGGGGTCCTGATGATCATTTGGAGCATTTCCACGCGCCAACGGGAGCCACAGGTTGAGGTTTGCTGCTGCTCTTTGTCCCAAACCATCAAAACAGAAAATATCGAGGCTTAAACAAATCCCCCTTTTGGTTTCTAACACCTAGTTTAAACAGTGGAAACATAATGCAACATACACATTTGATGTAACGTGGTAAACCCAATGCCAGAAAACATCCCCAAGTTCATCATTTTTGTGGCACAAATCATCCCCATAGTAGGTTTATGGCATTGGTTTTACCACATGATTCTGATCTTCTGTCCAATCCTACAGGATACCTCAAAGGTACCTCAAGTGACTCCCCTAAGCACCTGCGCGCCGCAGATGCTTGAGCAAAGACATCTCAAGGTGCTGCACCAGATCTTGTCCACCGCATGGAACAGGCCGCCGAAAGCGGCAGTTGCAGGTTTTTTCATGGGATTTTAGAGTGATCCAATGGGATTTTCATGGGATTCACCCTACATTACCCTCTGGTAAACTAACATAGCTATTGAAAATGGTCATAGAAATAGTGAGTTTTCCCATTAAAAATGGTGATTTTCCATAGCTATGTTGACATAACCAGAGGGTACATCTGATTTTACAGTGATCCAAGCCATGGGATTTTTGGATTTTTCGATACAGATGAAGCAAGCCATGGGAAACAGATGGAAACCAACTAGTTGATGAATGTTGATGTTTGGCTTAAGGAATTATGAATTATATATATATATATATATATTATACATATTGTATATATATATATATTGTATATATATTGTATATATATATATTGTATATATATATATTGTATATATATATTGTGAATATATTATATTATATTATATTATACTATATTATATTATATTATATTACATTATATAATATTATAATATATTGTATTATATATGTTATACATATTATATATTATGTAATATAAATATATATATATATATCATATATATACACACATATTGTATTATATATAATATATGATATGTATATATATATAAATAATTTACATAAAAGTGCTGTTAATGAGCAAGTTTCGATCTGGAAAGCCCTCATTTCATAGATGCTTTCCTCAGGAAACCACAGATGTTCATCGATTTTCCGTATCGTTAGGTATTACACAAAGGGGTATGCCATTTTCGGAATCACGTTTCCTTATCGCTCAGTTCATGAATGACCAACACCGTACTGATCTCATTGTGGTCAGCCGCTGATAGTAGCATCGCATCACTGAGATGGTGATGACGATCAGAATATGGTATGATAAGTTACATAACTCCCTAGAAAAATGAGGAAGCGAATCATTGCGAAACATATCATACTCAGAAACAGATATTTACAGTCTAGTCATCTCTAATTTGATCCCCGGTCAAAACGGTTGCATTTCCATCTGCATTTCCCATGCACCTCCAGGAACGGCCAAGTGCAATCGCTGAGTGCTGCAATTGCTCTCATGGGCCAGTGCGCTCCTGAGACGTAACGAATTGACTACCTTAGCGCAGATGTGATGTGCTTATATAATATAACCCGGATGTGCTATAGATTAGAATGTCACCTTGATATGATTTGATGTGCTTATAGAATCTTATAGAAGCCACAGATGATTCCAGTTCTATCATGTTCTATGTATTTTTATCTAATTATAGCGAGATTATCACCTTTATGATAAGTTCCTCAAGAATCATATCATGGCCGCCTGGCCTGTGTCATGAAACATGGCCTGGACCATCCGTGATCCGCCGTTAATTTTCGTCATGTTGGTGACTTCCGCCATCTAAAACCTTCATCTATTGATAGTTAATAGAGGTTAATAATGGTCAATAGTGGTTTTTTTAGTGTGAAAAAAGTGGTGAATTTCAGGACTTTCAATTGCCATGTTACTGTCGATGTTGCCATGTTGAGTAGCTGCGTAGCTGAAGAAAGTCCAAACGCCGAAAACAGTCAAAACCCATGGGTTTCCCAGCTATTTTTGTCCATCCTTATTCGACATCTGGGTACATGTTAGTCACTGGATAACTTTTATTATACCACCACGATGGTCTTTATATATATATCATTATGTAGATAATCTATAGATAATATGCCATGATATATATATATATATATAATATACATATTTGGGTAGGCATTCCAAAACAGCTTGATTTTCCGACTGGATGATTCAAGATGGTGACATATGGGCCTCAGGTGGGACACAATAGTTAGCTAAGTTGGTGTATAAGTTAGGTTAACTAAGGTTTATGGTAGATATAAGATGATATATATAAGTATACTTGACGGACTTTACAAACCATAACTTGTATCTAGGTGGAGCCCACTTTGTATGCCATTTTTGGCAATCTTTTTTTTTTCCAAATGGTACATCAAGTGGTTCAAAGCACCGGTTGGATTTGCCTTGGAACCCAGGTAGAATGGAAAAACAGAAGCGGGTTGATCCCCAATGCCGTAGATTCGCAGATGTTTAGGGGGAAACCAGCCATGTGAATCTACTCATGGTAAGTTCATCTAGTGCCTTATGGTAAATCATATTAAATCATCTACTTTTCATGGCAATTCGAATCTACTTTTCACGGTAATTCATCTTTCCTGGGCTATCTGCCATAAGATCCATAGCGTCCATGTCTGCGCCGAGGTATGGCGTCGAGCTGCCCGAAGAGGAGGCCGTAAAAATCCTGTTGGAAGATGGGTGGATTTACCATGGTTATGTAAACGTTTACCAGAGGGTATATGATGTATATGTATAACAGGCACATTAAGTGTGTCATCATGTCATCACAATTTCATCGAATTTAGGATGTTTGTTTGCTTGTCGAGAAACAAGTGGGAAGACGTGTTTCTGCGCCGCATAAAATGAAGACGTCGGGATGTTGTGTGTCAATGAGGTTTGCAAGATAGATTTTGGAGAACATGTGACAGGGAAATGTATATGCCAGAGCAGTCTGAGATCTTCAACTGATGACGTTATATGGCTTTATATCATATCAGATTACATATGTTCATTATTTGTGTATGATGATATTATCTTAATCATTCATAATCGGTTTATGAAAATATATGAACATATGATGAATGTCTATGATGTTTCAACATGCTTAGCTTGACTGACATATAGGGAACCATCCCGAAATTGCATGAAATTGCTGGGCCAGCTGTGCGTTTTTCTTTGCTGGGCCATGTACGAAGTGTCAGACGTGAAGATTGTTGGGATCGCAACGCTGACCCGGGGAATAAACGAACTACAGAACAACACTATAGGTTATGGCCTAGAATTCATAATTATTCAAGAACCAGACCTTCAGATAGCAGTTCAACAAAGAATTTCAGCACCCAAGAACAGGTAGATTTCCAGGTTGATCATATTCGTGAACTAGTGAACCGGCACTTTTTTATTGTTGATCTATGTTGATCTACTCATTTTCCATCGGGAAATGGATAAATGGGTCGCCATCTGCCAGCCCTGGTCGTTTTTCGTCAGAATCTCCAGGTCGATCGGATCACATCAATGGAACAAGATCAACAGATTGCAGCCCTGGTCGTAGCCCAAAAAACACATGGCGCATTTTCGCCCTTTTTTTAAGCCCTGCTGAGTTTTGGGAAGATCCCGTAGCTTTCAAAGTCGTAGCTAAGATTTCGCAGAGAGAAAGTCCCTGTTTTTTCTGAGAGGCAACTTGTTATAACATGTTGGCACAAGGGGGCCAGCTTCCCAGACTTTCGGAGGCTTCAAAAAAAGAAATCGGGCCGAGCTCGCCCATGTCTTGGCTGAGGTCAATCGAATGCCCCAGGATTCCAATGAACAGTTTCAGCAGTTCTTTCTCCAGCTTCAGGCAAGGATCCGGGAGGTGTCCATGATTCCATGGAAAAAACGCCATCTAAATGATCCAACTGATGTGTGACCTAAATGATCCAAAAATATCCAAAATGATCCTGAAAAAACTCAAATTTGAACACATCGAGTACCCTCTGGTAATTTAACGTAGCTATTGAAAATGACCATAGAAATAATGGATTTCCCCATTAACAGCTTGGTGATTTTCCAGTTCGTTATGTAAACGTTTACCAGAGGGTATCCTCAATCTTGGAGGGTTCAGAAAATTATGAGCACCGTGGCCGCCACCGGACCGGCCAGTTGCTGGTCTCCACGGCCATGCGGGTGCGGGATGGCTTGGAGGATGGCACCGTGGAGAAGGTGACTGGATGTGACTGGTGACCCTGGGGACCCCTTTGGGATCCATAATATATATAACACCTTTCAACTATATAACTATGGATTATCTATGGATTATCTATGGATTATCTATGGATTATCTATGGATTATCTATGGATTATCTATGGATTATCTATGGATTATGATAATATATGGACTAACTATTTGATATAGATATAACTATGTTCTGGTTGGTGGTGACTGGAAAATAGTGATATGAAAATAGTGGTTAATAGGGTATAAATAACTAACAAGAATGGGAATATGATAATGTTCTGGTTGGTGGTTTGGAACATGAGTGGATTATGATTTTTATGATTTTCCCATCATATTGGGAATGGAAAATCATCTCAACTGACTTTAACTCCATCATTTTTTAGAGGGGTAGGGCTCAACCACCAACCAGATGCTTTTCACAATTGTTAGTTACATCTTTTGCTATGGTGAATAAGTTGAGTCCCAAGCTTAATGAAATTCTGCCAAGGCAGGTAAGATTCACCATGATATGGATTGATGATTGGAATCCCAGCCATAAACATGGAATAAACATGGTAAAATTGGGAATGGTTCACTATTGCTTTACTAACACTTTAATATAGTTTTTTTTTTAAAAAAATATATATATACCAAGATATTTTGAAAACTGATTGGATATACCCATGTATTGAAATCTGGACATGTTTGTTTCGGGAGGAAAAACATGTGATGTGATCAGAAACTCCTTTCCGTGTGGTGTTTTGATGAGACTCTGGAGGCTGCAGTTGAGCTTACAAATGGCTATATATAACTAAGACTTGTTATCAAGGCCCAAACATTGGAATACAACCCTTATACCATCTTATACTGGTACCATTTGGTACCTATGGTTATATATATAATTATATATATACATCTATTATACATCTATCCACTTATATGGTTATAAAGGGTTATATCTCCACTTGTACCTATGGTAATCCTATGGTTATATATCCACTTCTAACTAGAACTACACTTCCAAGATTGAAGCAATCACTGGTTGAGTATGACGTTGCTGGAGGTGGAAAGTGCCTTAGATGACGCTGATAGCACCGGCGTCACTCAGCACATCCTTAGGCCGCTGATGGGCGCTGCCAGTGAATTTAGGGCTATAGCAACACCCAGAATGATAGAAAAATTGATTATCGCTATTTTAGGTTCGGATTGTACTTATTGTATTTTTTCGGGGTTGCTATACCCTATACCATATATATATATCATACAAAACATGTTTGGGCACAAAGAAAAAAGGATTCTGAAAAGGTCAGTAGATGAGTAGAGGCACACTTGGCAGCCATGTTTGCTTACTGCGCCTCGCCGAGTGACACATGCGATTGATCTCAATTGAGAGCAGGTCGAACAAGTATGGTGGCATAGTACAACCCCACAGGTTTGTAACTTTTACGTTGATGGCGCATGAATTTACCCAGATTTTTTTTTGTCTTCAAATCCGGCGTATGCAGGATGGTGGGATTTGTGGTTTTCCCCCTTCCCCAGTTTTCCATCGTCATTCCAACCAACTTGGGTACTTGGAGAATCATCTCACCTATTGGTTAGTTTTCTATGGGATAGCTCGACAAGAGGAACTATGACCAAGGCGTAGCCAATTACTGAGTGAGATCAAGGGGTTGTTAACAAATCATACCAATTCATTATTCTGGGCAAATTTGATCACGACCGAACCCTGTTCTCCCTCACCCTGGAATCATGGTAAATAAGGGAGATCATCCCCAAATGGCCGCAAGATTCAGGTTGGATAGGTTGGTGAAATATGATAATTTTCCCAGATTATTCCAATTTCTAAAGCAAATTTTAACACATTCTAACTATGATTAGCCAGTCATTCGGTGAATCTCAGTGCTTAATTTTGATATGTCAGCAGATTTCTCTCAGTCATCTGCCGCGAAAGAGATGCCGTGTCCACTGTGTCCAGGATCGTATAGAATGGTATAGATGATCTTTACTTACCCTCTGGTAAACGTTTACATAACTATGGAAAGATCCACCATGTTCAATGGGTAAATCCACTATAAATGGGCCATGTTCAATACCTATGTTAAATTACCAGAGGGTAATTTCCAGGGTTCCAACCTTTTTTTGCATCGTCCTGGGGATTGTTTTTTTTCAACATCTTCAGTGTTAACACTTTGACAGATTTTCAAAACATATTCAATATTCATCTCAATATATAAACCATATATATATTATAATATATTATAATTATACACATTAAACAAAAAAACACCGCAAAAGATGAAACTGGTTTAATTTGATATAATATACAACAATTTGGATTCATATTTTGCAACCTTCTATCCTTTTGGGTTACAGATAGTCCCGACCTAGAAAGCATATAATGAACTTGGTAACTTGGTAACTTGATAATTATTATATGAAATTTGGGGGTTACATGGTTCGTTCATTCTATTAAATGTATAATGAACACTTTTAACTACAACTATAAGAAATAAACGCGTATAGTCTAGTTCTTAGAATAAACTATAACTATATCTATACCTATAATTACCCTCCAGTAAATCAACATAGACCCTGGCAGATAGGGGTTGGAAGACTAGTTTTGATTAAAAATGGGTGATTTTCAGGGTCCAACTGTTAATTTACCAGGGGGTATCATATATACCAAATTTACCATCATATAAGTGTATCATATACCTATAAACTATAACGTTAATATCTCTATACCTATATTATATATATAGGTATATCATGATCCATATTTATAAATGACATATATATGGTTATTCATATTCCTATAAATGACATATACTGTATACCATATATGGTTATATCATATATAAATGACCATTTTCCAGTTCGCAAACTGTAAACGTTTCCCAGAGGGAAAGTCTATGATCCCAGTGGGTCGTCAGGATGGCCATGGTCCAAGCGGGCAACGAGGTGACCGGCCACCGACGTTCACATGACATGGGGATTTCATTGGGGATTTCATGGTGGATCTATACCTGGGATATATCTTGGGAAAATGGTGGATCTATACCTGGGATATCCTGGGATATATCAACTACTTATGGTTAATTTGTTTTAGTGATAAATCACTGGGATTAATATGGTGGATATATATATACATAATCTGGATATCACGGCTATGTAAGCAGTGACTGCTCAAGGTGATCTACACAAATGACCTGAGGTTGATCTGATCCGATGCAGTGATCTGAAGCAATGTATTTGAAACAATGGGGCAATGGGGAGTTACACGTCCTACTAAAACAAGTGTTGGCAAACCAAGAAGTCCGGTGCATTTTTGTTGGCGAATGGTTCGACTCAAGGATGGTGTTGTTTTTCTGTTCAAGAATGAAAGGACGGATCTGCATAAACCTTGTCGATGAGCGGATGATTATCTGTGACTAGCCGCTACTTGTAGCTACGGACATCAGATTGAGAGCCTCAGCAGAACAAAGAGTTGAGTAAACACGAGTTGCCCTTCCAACCAAAAATGAGAGTTTCACTGGATTTGAAACATCCATATGATATGGGTGATGAATGATAACGACCTCTGCAATGTCACTAGAATGATGGTTTGGATACTCTCCCAAAATGACGTAACATGTCATAGTTATTTCACATATATAATGTAGCTATTGAAAATCACCATGTTTAATAGGTAAATATAGGTATAAATCATCCATAGATGGAGCATTTTCCAGAGGCTATTGAAATTTCTTCAGATCCCTTCCCTGAATTCCCCAGCACTTCCAGTGCCAGGCCACTTTGCAGAGGCAAGAATACGAGGTGTGGGAATCATGGCGAGATGTGGGAATGGTCCTCGGACCACTATGGTAGTATCCATACAATAGTGGCTTGGAACATGACTTTCATTTTTCCATTCAGTTGGGAATGTCATCATCCCAACTCACTACTACTTTTCAGAGGGGTAGGTATACCACCAACCAGATATGGATTCTGTTTCTAACTACTCTAATAATCTATAGAAATGACACGAAATGACCCATCGTTCGAACGGAAAAACCAGCCTGAAATATATGCCTTTTTCGAAGACCTAAAAGGTCCAATGCAAAGGACCCAATTTCTAGCCATTTCCAGACGACGAAAAAAAGAGACACATCTGAATTTTTCATGGGAGTATGAACATATATGAAAATGAGGTCCCCATTTGGGACACACCGATTGGTTTCTCTCAGTTTGCTATCAATGGTGACATGTACTAAAACATATTAAAACCAGATATAAGAAGGCAACATACATATATTCTGGTTGGTGGTTTGGAACATGTTTTGTTCTTCCTTATATTGGGAAGAATCATCCCAACTGACTTTCATATTTTTTTAGGGGTAGGTATACCACCAAGCAGTTTTTTTTTTTGGCGGGTATCCAAGATTCACCATGGATGAAGAATCATGGAGAAACAAACGGCTTCCCATGACCCCGGTCTGGGGGATTCCAGGTGCTGATAGGACTCACAACAACGACGCACGACATCACCATGGATTATGGTTAGTCAAGTGAAGCATCCAAGTCACCTCATTTCAGGTGTGTAAATTACAATAAATTGTTAGATAAGTCATGAGTATCATTTGTTATACCCTTTTGGTAACGTGGCAACCAACAATCCCCAAGTTCGTTTGATGATTTTCCAGGCGAGCAAAACCTCCATGGCTCGTTCGGGGATTTAACATGTGTTCACCGCCATCCCACTTGTATCCCATTTGGGATACCCTCTGGTAATGACTAACAGTTTGCTAT
>Ga0126342_10003871_pt1:22500-25140 | contig 25140 bp, 20 predicted proteins | sample Cyp1metagenome_FD_92528 | JGI IMG/M metagenome (GOLD analysis project Ga0126342, IMG submission 92528) | Coral microbial communities from Lord Howe Island, Old Settlement Bay, Australia - Cyphastrea 1 metagenome | ecosystem: Host-associated > Invertebrates > Cnidaria > Coral ...
CTGCAGCACGACCGTGACGAGCACGCCGAAAAAGCCAGCAAGGCTTCGGGAGGGACGTGGGTGCATGGCCCCTTCGGAGGGTTAGGTTGGGCACAGCACCTGATGGCTGGTGAAATTGGATGAATCTGCTGTTCTAGCTGATGTTCATGGCAAATGATACAAATGACGGCAAATGGAGAAATAAATTCAAATAATTTTCGCTCTCTCTGTCTCTCTACTCTCTCTCTATATATATAATGTATACATAGATATAAAGATATATATATTATTTCAAAACAATAGATTCTGAAACAGTGGATGGAGGTTGGATGAAATTCTCCAGCTTGGCCGGGAGGTGGTGAGCGAAAGGGACAGAAATGGCGCTCTGTCTGAAACTCGTCTAGCCATGGCTCCCCCTAATTTTCAAGAATCTATATTCATGGTAAAATCAGATCTTTTTTAGAATCAGATCTAATCTATCTAGCTATAGTCTATCAATCAGATCTTTTTATGCTAAACTTATATATAACTATAGCCCATTCTGAAGGACAGAAATGTCGATCTTATCCATGCATGGAGTTTTCCTAAGTCATGGAGGGTACCCCCATTTTTCATCTTCACAGAATCTTCAATAAAACATACCATCCAACTATTGGGTAGTTTTCCCCATTTTCGGAAGCTTAAAAAACCTCCAGAAAGGTGAGTCAGTTCACTATTTGTGACCAGGTGTGTATGAACTTCGTGACCAACTCCGCGAACTCAGCGAAAAATGCATGTCTGGATGCCGAAAAGGGTTGCAAAAAATGGATTAGATACCCCCAGTGATGGCAATTTTACATGATCAACCGTCAAAGATTTGTTATATTTGTTGGGGTGTTGTCCTAAGTGTTCAGACTTCGTTGAAGTCTATCGAAATGTGCTGAAATATGTCGATGATATTTCTATCATATCCACATTTGGTGATTATTAATGAATATTAATGGTGTATTCAATATCTGTATAAATGTTCCCTATATTTTTACGATCGACTGGTAGGACTGTTCAAGATGTTGCTGATAGACGGGATGAGGAAGTTCCAACCCGGATTTTTTGGTCATGTTTGGGCTGTTGATCATGGCGAGTAGCATCGGAAAAAAAAAGTAGATGAAATCGCTGTTGGCATTTTATCCTAATGAACCTGGCTTTATGAATTCAGCTTTGACATGGCAGAAAAACAGGGACCAATCTGTGAACCTGCTGGCTAAGCTCTATGATTTGGTCAGAGTTTTCATCGCTTGGCTCGACTGGAAAACTGGGACTGGGCTGATGCTTTTCCGTCCCAAACATCCCGGTGCTTCTTGCTGAAAGGTTAAGCACTGTGTGAAAAACTCCATATATTTTCTGAAAATAGCATTATTGATGCTATTTAAAAACAAGATATATAACCAAATAGTTTTGCCATGATTGTTGTTGCAAAAATACACCTCAGCATGATGGCTGAACACCTCAAGGGCGTTCTAAGCCTCTTTCAGCCGACAGGCGGTGAGGCCCAGTGATGTTTTTTCGGGGACCGATGCTGATACCATGCCGATACCATAAAGCATATATGATGAATTGTCAATGAGTGATTAGGAAAAAAAACTGGTTATTGACAATCATTAATTCTAATCAAGCATTGATGATATTAAGTATTGATTATTAACTGTTGATAATAGTAATTGAATGTAAATGAACTATTGATTATCATACTCTTAAAAACATATTTTAGTTGTTATATAACAATACATGATTTTACTATTAGGGGTGTTATTTTTTACTAGTAAATATAGAATAATATAGTATGATGATCAATATATATATATATGGTGGTTTCCTGAAATAGGGGTACCCCCAAATCATCCATGTTGATGGGATTTTCCACTATAACCCATCCAGCTTTTGGGATACCACCATTTATGGAAGCCCACATATAGGCCCATATGTAAAATATATAATGATAATAGTATATAATAATAGTAATTATAATAGTAATAATACTAGTAATTATAATCGTAATAATATTATACTACTACTACTAATTACTACTACTACTACTGCTGCTGCTGCTACTACTACTACTACTACTAGTACTACTACTACTACTACTACTACTACTGCTACTACTACTACTACTACCACTACTACTACTACTACTACTACTACTATACTACTACTACTACTACTACTACTACGACTACTACTACTACTAGTACTACTACTACTACTACTACTAGTACTACTACTACTACTACTACTGCTACTACTACTACTACTAGTACTACTACTACTACTACTACTACTACTAGTACTACTACTACTACTAGTACTACTACTACTACTACTAGTACTACTACTACTACTACTGCTACTACTACTACTACTTCCACTACTAGTACTACTACTACTAGTACTACTACTACTACTACTACTAATAACTAATTACTACTACTACTACTACTACTACTACTAGTACTAGTACTAGTACTAGTACTACTAGTACTAGTACTAGTACTACTAGTATTACTAGTACTACTAGTACTACTAGTACTACTAGTACTACTAGTACTACTAGTACTACTAGTACTACTAGTACTACTAGTACTACTAGTACTACTAGTACTACTAGTACTACTAGTACTACTA
>Ga0126342_10003872_pt1 | contig 25135 bp, 18 predicted proteins | sample Cyp1metagenome_FD_92528 | JGI IMG/M metagenome (GOLD analysis project Ga0126342, IMG submission 92528) | Coral microbial communities from Lord Howe Island, Old Settlement Bay, Australia - Cyphastrea 1 metagenome | ecosystem: Host-associated > Invertebrates > Cnidaria > Coral ...
AACATTCAACACTTTTCCTCACGACCCTTCTGCTCGCAGGTTGCTCGAAATGATGCATTTTGACTTTGAAACCCAATATACCGTAAAAATCCCAAAACCCCAAGACCTCGTGAAATTTAACACCGGGAATTTTGTATGATAATAATATCCCCCTTTGACATTTTCCCATAGAATGGGGTAGGGTCGGCCTCATGTTTTTTTATTGGGTCCTTAGTTCCCAAAACGTTGGTTTTTCAATTTATGCACAGATCTGATACACAACCAGGTGGAAAAGAGGTTCTGGGGAAGGGATCACCAAGAATCAACTATTTCACCTTCACCTTGAGACTCCCGGCCACATTATCAGGTGTCTAGATATGTTGGATCATGTTTGAACATGTTTGAACTGGTTTTTCCATCATGCCAGCACTACGCTGATGGCATCTGGGTCCATCCTTTTCCGATTTTAGGTCAGCGGGGGTTTACTGCTTGATTTTGATGGGATTTTCCAATGCACTCCAGTTTTTCTTGGGAACCATCCCCAGTTACATATTCGTTGATGAAGTCTCCTTGTTGTTGTTGTTGTTTAAAATTTGCTTTTCATGGCTATATATGGATCAAACTTGGTTAAACGTATACAATGTCAGTTGGTTACATCCGATTAAATGAGTTTTTCTCTGAACAGCATGCCCCCCCCAAAAAACCGGAGCTGAGTTTGTGAGGTGTGGCGATTGTCAGCACTATTGGCTTTCAGCTGGGCGTCTTTCACTTCTGAGCTTGGGGCTGCCACCCCATCACAACTTGATGAGTTGGTAGATGCAAATGATGTATAGGGAATAATATGTGGTGAACAGCCAGCTAAAATTAAGATGTTAAACAACTTATCAACTATAATTTACTGTTGTTGAAGGAAAGATTTGCAGTCAAATCCACTGAATTTGCACGTGAAAACCATGGTCTCCGGTTCAGATTTTCCCTTAAACCAAACCATTGAACTGTGGAAGGAAGGGTTGACCTTAGTGACTGGTAGAAATAGCTAGTAATGGACTGTAAAGGATGTATTTATATTTACACACACACATACATACATATATATATATATTTATATGTGTGTGTATAGTATTATATATATACACATACATACATATATATATACAGATATATATATATATATACATATATATATGCATATACATATTTTGTGTGTGTGTGCGCGTGTGTGGGTGTCTTTGGGGTGAACCTTGCTGAATGGATGGAAGAATGTTGCTCGTAGGTTGGTGAGTCCAGTGCAGTGTTAGCCAAGTGGGACTCAGCAAAGTCTTTTTAGTCGAGGAACGTTTCATGTTCTGACATGTTTAAGTTTTGGGCTGGGTATGCAATGGCGACCTCACCACAACCTCATGTTTCTAAAGAACGGCCATGGCTTAGCCAGACACAAAGACGCTACGATAATTAATGTGTACATTACATTCATGATAGAATAATTATACAAGACAAATAGTTCCCCAAGTATGGGTAAGTACTGTATCTTGTGAGTGAAGACAACCAGGAATGAGATCTTATCGGGGCTTATTAGCCATTTATTATTAGGGGTAGCCCTGTTGGTTACCAGGTTGAATCCCCATGAAGTATGCATTTGCTAGCTGGGATGTTCGAGCAACCAGGTGTACCATGTGCACTTTCCTGATGACGACCCGAGACTCAAAGTGTTTGCAGATACTGTAATTACAGTCTGATATCGTATGTATGGCAGTATGTGACAGTATGTGTGTATTTTTCTGTATATTGTATATACATGTAAATATCTGGGAGCATTCATCGATGTCATAAAAGGTTTGCTTGGTGGGGCTTGCCGTTCGATGATTGGGTGACAGTGGAAAACTCTGCAACTCAGACGTGCTGCACTCGGAATCGTTTTCCAACGGCAGGTGGCCAGTGAGGATATTCCATTGAATGTCTGGGAACACAATGCACCTCCCCCTTATTTGACAACTTTTGATATTTGCTTGCTGTTTGTATTTTACTTGCTTCACTTAATGTTCTATATAGGTTCCTATGTGTTTGTTTTTACTGCTTGCGGGGTGTGTGTATATATCTATACGTATGTATATACATAACTATATAGAATTATATGTTACATTGCGAGAAACATGAAGTTGTCAAGGTCCTGAGTTCACGACGCATTCGTTGTACATTTGCGGGTTCAAGGTTTTTGTTTAGACCAAATCACAATGGACAATCGCGATAGGATATCATCATGAACATGCCCAAATCCGATTGTCATATGTTTTCATATATATTAATAGCCATAACTGTAAGGTATAACGGTATAATACCTCTATCTTGTTACGGGGTTCACTCCTGGCTTCAGAGTGGCCCTAGCAGATCGCAGGCTGAGTTTTCCATTTGGATTTCCATAGATTTTCCATGAAATTTCATAGATGTTCCATCAATTTTCATAGTTTTTACAATGGGTGTTCCATAGGTTCTCCATCGGTTTTTCCTTCCCGAAAAGGTGCCAACTGGGTGGTCCAGTTGAGGTTCATGGCTAGAACTATGGAATTCTAACTCCCATGGCCCATAAGTTGTTTTTGTTGATGTTTTTTGGGCCCTTAGAACTTGGCACATCCAGATATATACTTATCCACTTATTTTTTAAAACAACTGGATCTCCAGCCCCAGAGCAGGCTTTGGCGATTTATTTTAGCTCAAGAATCAGCGTCAAATAAGAGGGAAGATGATGTTCTAATCCATTGAAATTGTATTGGAATTGTTTGTTTTCCACTATGGCAACCTCACAGGTGCTGATATGGAGATGGGTCAAATCCTAGTATTTGATGGTTCGCCAGGGTTTCCTTGGGGTTTGACTAGCCACATATTTTGACAACCAGGATTCAATCCAGGGGTGGTGGCCTGCCGTGGCGCCCCAGTGGTGGTTCTTGACCCACTGGCGGTGGTTCTTGTTGAAGCTGGATGACATTACATGCTACGCTTCAAATCTGGTGCCCTGCTTCCTGTTCCAAAGAAATCGTTGAATTTAGATGAACACAGCCACAGCATAACAACGGACCACACAGCCTCCAATAACTTGGCAGCAGATCACACGGCCCTGTGTCGGAATACGGCAGCATTGGCCTTGGAACGCTTTTGGGGGCTGTGGCCAACGACTGCAGTGTTGAAACGAGAGACGGTTATTTATTTTTACCATGTCACTGGAGATGGAAAAACCTACAGGAAACCAGGGTTTCTTCCTAGTAGTTTTAGGGGTTTCAAGCGTAATTCTTCCCATCATCCACTTCTGGGATGTGAGCGTTCGCCAGTTGCATAGTTTTGGCATTTTTTGACATGTTTTCAGCAGGGTAACCATGGTCAGTCCACCACGTTCACCCCATGCCTCACCTACTTCCTTTGGTTTTGAGGCCAATCTGCTTCAGAAAGCCCCATAATTTGGAGGTGCACGTTTTCATGCTTTTTCCCTTGCAATTTCACCCAAGGCCCAAGACGTCTAAGACATGAAGACATTGCAGGTCCTCGTTTCATTCATCCCATGGCCCAGCCATCGCTGGAATCGAACGTGACTGTGAACCTTGAGGGTCAAGGCTGAGCACCCTAAACTGGGCTGGATAAAGCGAACTGGGCGAACTGGCGAACGTGCTGTAATGGTTTGTTGGTCTAAAACGCTACATACATAGTTGTAGTTGATATTCAGGTATTTTTGCATATATATATACGTATAGATAGATAGATAGATAGAGATAGAGATAGAGATAGAGATAGAGAAAGACATAGAGATAGAGATAGATAGATAGATAGATGGATAGACAGATAGATTGACAGACAGACAGGCAGACAGATAGATAGATAGATAGATAGAGATAGAGATAGAGAAAGACATAGAGATAGAGATAGATAGATAGATGGATAGACAGATAGATTGACAGACAGACAGACAGGCAGGCAGACAGACAGATAGATAGATAGATAGATAGATGATATACATATATTATATATATACACACTTACTCAAACAACACCAAACAAATAGAATTGCACTATCCCATACTATCCCATTAAAATCGTCATATTTATTTTATTTGTTTTTGGGGATGCTAAATCTATTTCTGTAAATCTTTACACACATATATATATATATATTATTATATATAAATATACATTATAGAGATTATATATGTACATTATGTCAAGGCCTATATATATATATATATCATGCAGATCCATATTATACATATACGTATTATATATAAATATTGTGTTATATTGTATAAGTGTGATATGTTATATATGCATGCCATTATATTATACACTTTATTATACAGTGCGTGTCTCTGCACATAGGCTCAAATACTGGGAGATACTGGCAGTGATTTTTGAGGTCAGGTACCTCCAAATCTTTGGAGCGCTCACTGAAGTTCGATTCAAGGAATTGGCAGTGACATCTGAAGAATCCCATTGAATTCCATGAAATCCCACTAAATCCCATTGAATCACCATTGAATCACCATTGAATCACCATTAAATCTCTTGACCCTGGGCTCAGCAGTGTGAATCCTAAGTGAGCGCAGCGTGATGCCAGATGGCACACGCACCTGGTGGCCAGATGGCTTGACCATTTGGCCAGACGCGCCCGGCACGGGCATTGATGGGCGTCCTGGATGCCTGGCTAAGGACCAGAAATGGGGGCTTAATCATGAGCAAACAGCAGGAAACTTAGCTAACTATGAGGCCCCACCAGCATCTTTACCAATACAAAACTATTCCACTAAACCAGCATGTTTCCAATATTTGCTGATTAACATCCTGTTAACCAACTTAGATCATAAATCATCATAAATCAACTATTACTTCCATGAAATCCTATTTTCTTCTTGGTTAAATCCTCATTTGTGTATATGTTTTCTTCCCCTTCTGGCGGGGCAGACCGCCAGTGAGGGCTCGAGCCGAGAATGGAAATAAGTAATAGAATAGACATGTTCATCTACCTATGGATCTATATTGAATTTACTTAATCTATCTATTCTTATTCTATTCTTAAACTATCGATCTCTATTTGCCTATGCAGATATATACATAGGATCTAGAAACTATTGATGTTAGCACGTCTTCAGACCTGCGGTCTCTACTTCAATGCCCGTTTTTCCACCGTCCAACAACACCGCGGCAAACGTGTCAGCGAGTCGCGTCCTTGCAGGATGGCGATGGAAACGTACCTGGCATCCTGGAATGATCCTTGAACGTTGAATTCGACCAAGCCAAAATTCGGACATCTTGGGACTTGACCATGAAAAATGGCATGTGACTGGTATATGACCAATGAACACCAATGAACTAGTTTGTTGTTTTAAAGTGTTTCAAGCAGTTATTCAGGTGATTCACTTCCAATGGGATGATCATCCCCAATCACTGATCATGTTCTTCTGCGACTGATTTTCACCAAGCATGGCGAAGTGTCATACTTGGTGGCTCATTCCACTTAGTGACTTAGTAGGTGATTATAACCCTAGCTATACTTGGATGAACCCTACTTACCCCGCTAACAAAACCGGGTTTTATAATCCACAAAGTGGGATGAGCCACCAAGTAGAAATCATAATGGCCCAAACCGCGGTTTTAGGTGAAGACAATGCCATTTTCATCCATTTTTACCATCCCCAAGTCATCACCATTTCATCACCATTTTTATGGGTATAAACAATAACCATAAAAAATGGGGCGGTTTACCCTCTGGTTATTTAACATAGCCATGGAAAATGGTCCATTTATAGATGATGTTCCCATTAAAACCTCTATTTATAGGGGATTTTCCATGGCTATGTTAGTCATAACCAGATGGTATGTGGTAAAAATGGCATTGTTTTAACCACATTAATCATTAGTATGTTTTAGTCCTAGTCAGCTGATCAGCCAGGGTGGCCATTGCACAGTGGCGGCGTACCGGTGCTCAAGCAGTTTTTACCCACAGGCAACAGGTTTTTTTTGGGCGACCAGAAGCACATCATATCCACATCATTTAGGTTATCCGGTTATCCTGTGATTTTTAAGGGCGGTACCATCCAATCAACTAAGACAACTACGGAAAATCACCATTTGTTCATAGGTAAATCATTTATTCACGGGCCATGTATCGCTTACCAAAGGGTAGTAGTTGCGAAATTATGATAAATTATGATGAACAATTATCAAACCATTAGTTTGTGATCGAACAATTAAAACACTGAGGAACCACGTCCATCTAGCCGTGGCGCCAACGCTTTATGCTGGGTTATTCTGTACAACAAATCCGAACTTGGACACTCGAGTAGGGACAACAATGCAATGCCCATATTGGGCACAACTATATAAAGCTAAATTGGTTGCGTATCCATGGGCATCACAATTTGGACATGAAGAAAGGTTGTAATGCTGGGCACTGCCCATATGTTTGTGATACTGTTGACTTTTATTCAATGATCCAAATTAGATTTCGGTCTATTTCAGTTGGGGAGCAGTTTTTGCATCACAAAATGTTCAACAGTTGACGTGTTTTGAACCTATTGTATACAGTTTGTTGTTGCTGTTCTTTCTCCATCAGTGATTGAACCACCTCCCGTTGTTGGAGCAGCTGTGGCCTTGCACCGGCGCTGAATGCACAGGGGGAACTTGGATTGGGAAAGGCAGCAGTACAACTGCAAAGAACACATGAACACTGTTTGGCAGATATATATTATATATATATAATATAAGAAATCATAATAATAACAATATAATATATAAATATATATTTAACATATCATATGTATATACATAATATAATATAATATTATATATATTATATACATAAGATCATATTTTATATTATATATATATATAAAGAAAACATAGATACATATTTTGTATATATATATAACATAGATACATATAGATACACATCGCATGTGTAATTATATACACATGCATACCATCTATGTGTTGTAGGTGATCTCCAATCGACATGTTTGCCCCAGGGTTTCAATCGTCCGTTTCTTCGAGGATGGTGCTGGACAAACCACCAGTGGGAAACAATGGGAAGCGGTGTCCCGACTTGGAAACTTAAAGCAAACGATTGGATAAAACCAAGCAAACACATCGTCAAAGCATGTTACCTTCCAGCAATGGCTAGCCCCAAACATCTATCATTTTAGGTCGATGATTTTGCGAGGGAGTGTGTGATATCTTGCTTCATGCCGTTGCTCTCTCATTCCTCAGTTTCCCTTGAGCGTGGAATGCCATGACTGACTGGCAAGACTCTGAGCCTCAGTTTTGTTCGCTGTGGCAACTGTGACGCCATACCTTACCTTGCAAGCTGTGGCGCCATACCATGGCAGCATTGATCCTTGATTCATTGCGGAGTGTTGCACCAAAAATACCAAAACAAGGGCTAGGGAAATGAAATTTGCCTTGTGAAATGATGTGAAATGTAGATTGTAAACTAGTGTACCATAGTGTACCATTTGGTTATGACTAACAGTTCGCCATGGAAAATCACCATTTCATAGCTAGGTAAACCATCTATTTCTATGGGCCATCTATCACCGTTGCACCGTTGGTCGATGCCGCCGATTGGCTCAGGGGGGGATCACTGGGGATGGTGGCCGTGGAGGGGACAGGTTGCCTTAAAGGCAAAGATGGCAGGTTTTAGCAACTTTAAACACGTAACATATCGATTTTTTAATACGTTTATAGTTTATATTAGTATTATTTTATAAGTTTATAGTTTATATTAGTTTATTAAGCTTATTATGTGAGTCTGACGATGATCAAGTTGAGTTTGTCAGTTTATATTTAATTCAAATATATGAGTCAACGTTTTCAAACAGCCTTCTGAAGCCACTTGAGTTCACTCTCTCACAGCAAGGATAGTGTTGACCTCTCCACATGCTTTGAGAAGCATACCGCAGGAAACTCTGGTCGATGCGGTTCTGGTCGCCGTTGCCCCCCAAGAATTGAGCAAAAAAAAAAAGTTTTCTTCAGGTGTAACATGTCGTGACTCAAATGAACTTAAAATCCCTTGGCCACCCTGTTTTTTTTCTTGACACTTCGAAGGGCTGTAGCAGGTCGCATTTTGAAAACCCCTTGACCGCGCTGCCATGGCAGCGGTGGTTCCAGCGCAGCAGGTTTTGCAAGCGGCTTTCGGGGAGAACCCGCAGAACCTGCAGGTGGCGGTGGATTCTAGCACCTGGAGGTAGCTACATATATTTATATTATCATAATATAAATAGATAAATAAATAAATATATATATATATGCACAATATAGATGTAGATCATATAAATACATAAATAAATAGATAAATAAATAAATATATATATACACATATACCATACATCATATATCATATATAGTTTTATGACTTGATCATATCCATTCTGTTATTTATCCCCTGTTCTTGGTTTACAGTATGTCCCATTCTATCCCACGTGATATCCCCATATTTCTTGGTTGAATCCACCTTACACAATGATATCTCTTAGCAGCTCAAAAAAGATCACAACCTGACGAGGTTCTACATTTCGACCCCTCACGTGGCGAAACGGCGCTCTGTCGCATTTTCCTTCGCCGCGGTGCTTGCGACTTGGGCGATGCATGGCCGATGCCCCAAACTTCGGAAGTTGTGATGTGTGAAGCCAAAAAAATAGTCAACTGCAACATCCTGAAAAACAAGTTTAACTGGTTGGTGGTTTGTAACATGAATTTTATGACTTTCCGACTTTCCATAATATATGGGATGTCATCCTTCCCAACTGACGAACTCCATGATTTTTCAGAGGGGCAGGTATACCACCAACCAGTAATCAGTGATAAACCATATTATTCAAGATCATTAACCATATAATAATCATATATTAACCATATATCAACCATTATTGGCTAATGTTTTTTCCCCATGAGTGTTTCTCGTATCGCCCGCATCGCCCGCATCGCCATGATTTTGGCCTGGGATATTTACGGCCCGAGGTAAATGGGGTGATTTATGCCGCCATAGCCACGAGATGGAACCTCGCCACGTCTAGACGCCGGGATGTGCTGAAGAGCGCTTGATGATGTTGATTATTGATAGGGGATTATACTAGTTACCATCTGGTTATAGATGATTTACCTATTAAAAATGGTGATTTTCCATGGCTATGTTAAATAACCAGAGGGTATACCGTAACAAGATATTGGGGATTATCACAATCCATGAGCTGGGAAATCCGGTAAAACTACCAACCAGTTAGACAGGGACTCCTGATTTCAGATTTTGAAACACTGCTCAACTGATTTGGACACTGAAATATCCTTTCTATCACGGGGATGCTACAGTGACGGTGACTGCCCATGACATGACAAGCCATGGTTCAGAAGTGGCATTACAGCCGCCATGGTTAGCATTGGAAAGAAGCGGATGATATATCATTGTATGATATGGTATATGTCCACTGTCAACGTGCCACAGCACAGAGTATGTGTATATATATATATATATATATATTTATATGTATATGTATATATCTATATATATATATATATATGTATATATATATATATTATGTATATATATAATTCCACCAGCTCTTGTTTTGTTTATGCTGCCCCAGCATGAATTTGACAGTGATAAACACCCCTGGTTGATGAATTCAAGTCCAGCATGTTCAACTGTTTGAACAGGACGTTCACTGGAAGTATCATTAATATATACACTATATATCACTATAGATACTATTCTGTAGATATTAGATACAGATACAAATATATAATATACTGTATATCTATATATATATAAGTATCATTGATCCACCAAGTGGGATGGATGATTATATATATATACACATTCTATGATAGCAGTCCTGACCCACTGCCACCCCTCACGAGCTCGTGACATCGGTGTTTGGGTCCTATAAACCCGTGTTTTAGCTCAATGTTGTGGCTTGCCACCGAATGGAGGAATATCGGAATATCACGAAATATAATATTGAAACATGAGAGAGAGAGAGAGACACACACATATATATATATATATATATTATAATACATATATATATATATATATAACATTATTACTACTGTATTATTATTATTAGATTAATTATTATTATTATTATTATTATTTATTTTTATTGTATTATTATAATTGTTATATATCATGATCCATTGGACATATGACAACAAACTCAAGCAAATATGTTGTTTAAAGGTACCAAAGGTTCAGCACCTTTTTATTGCAGGAGTCACTTGGGTCCCATTTGCGTCCAGGACCTCTCAAGCTACTCCTTGCGTGCGCGAAGGGGTGCTGCCATGCCGGCTCTAGTGACGTGGCTGCATCGCACCCAAGCGGGTCATAACCCTAACAAAATTGCCAGCTTAATGGAAATATCACCAGTTACCCTCTGGTAATTTAACATAGCTATTGAAAATCACCATTGATAGTGAATTTTCCCATGAAAAATGATGATTTTCCATAGTTATGTTAAATTACCAGAGGGTATATGGACTATATATGACTATATATGGCTGTCTAAGTGGGATGTACCCCCAGCCGACAAAGACATGAGCTATATATAATTGACAAGTGGCTTGTTTGGGAGTCTAGAGACAGGGTGGCAACAACACTTGAAGTGACCAACATAATCTCAATGTGAAAGTGTTGCCACGCACAAGGCATGCCATATTTGTTTGAAGAATCCAGTTCAAGTGTTTTGTCAAATCTTATCATCATTTATCATCACTTACATCCCAACTTTGGTTTGAGTTTCCAGCCGTTCCAATAGTTCCAATATTGAGTCCATACAGAAAACATATATAAGAATGGTTGGCGGCGGCTTCTTGTTCAACTACAAGGAACATCATCAATGACCGGTCAGTGTTGCGGCAGTTCACGCACATTGTTGGGGTCAACTCAACGGGCACCAGTCGATGACAGAAGAGGTGAATCTGGATCCAACATGATCCAACTCGGACAAGCTGAACACGTTATATCAATTATACATTATATATATATATATATATTGAACATATTAAAATCATTTAAAATCATGAAATTACTGAACAAACACCTCAAGTGAAGACAAAATCTAAATCTTGGGATTGTTCTCCCACCAAGTCGGCCGTGTCGAATGCCAGGTACAGGGGGATCCGAAAGCTGCCTTGGAAACGGCCTCGGAAAACATCGCCTTTGTGCTAAGTGCCTCGCATCAGAAGAGTTCCCAAGATCAAGCAATTTGCATGTTGATATGTTAGATGTGTATAATGAGATGTATGGATATGTGGTTGTCTAAATGTTTTTTTATGTTTTTTTCATTGAAAAAAAAGGGGCAGACCGGCCGCTCAGGCGGCCCAAAGGCGGTCTACGACTTCGAGGATCCCCACGTGGCGCGGAGTTTTCTGGCGCCGGCCGCGTCCGACCTTTGGGCGTGGCTGCCCTGGGAGTTGGCCGTCGACACCTTGTGGAGTGCAGGGCCACGGGGGGCTGCAGCTCGGCTGGAACTTGGCGCTGCACTGACTCCAAGGGACACAACCAAGGGAGGATGGAGGATGCAGCCTACAGGTGAGTTCTCCAATGTTCACTGAATGGATTGGAATGGATGTCCTTCACGGGGAGAGAAAAAGCCAACATGTTGAAGAATTCCAATGTGAGTTGGGTCAAACATTCTTTCTATATGCAACATACAATATACATTGAGTACAACATACACGGTATGCAGTATGCATACGTGTTGTGTTTAAAATTTATGTATACATATGTATACCTTATATATATATACACACTATACACCATTATTTTTCTGTACTGTCACATAGACAAAGTATGTAAAGATCTCCGCTCATACAAATGATACCATGCCTCTCTATGTCAAAAAAGCACAGGTCGTTTAGAGTCCCTGCAGGCGGAAATCCGGAGTGCTTTTGGTTTGGCTCAACCAGCCCCTGATATTCTGCTGGTAACGTTCCAGAGTTCCGGGGGTGAATTGGGTGAATTCGATCTAGCAGGATTCCATGGTCATCATTTTGTTGGGCAAATGCTACATATTTATACATATTTATACATAGTTCCATATATTTCCTACAAAAATCCTAGATATTTCGCAGAAGCTGTGTGAATTCCAAAGCGGTTCCGGGTTCCGGTCACCCCGGGACCTCCCAGGTCTCTGCATGCATGGCCTGCAAGGAGCGGAGTGGCTTTGGAAGATGCTGTAATTACCCACTGGTTATGACTAACAGTTCGCCATGGAAAATTGCCCATTTATAGACGGTTTACCTATTAAAAATTGTGATTTTCCATGGCTATGTTAAATAACCAGATGGTAATTTTCGTGAATTTTCCTGAAATATCCATGGAAATATTAGATGAACCACATATATGAACCACAATCTAATTTTTAATAGACCATGATTTGATGATGAGATTTTAGATGTTGGCTAATTCTCCATGGTCTATGTCAACCACATATAACATCCTAAAATAATCCCACACAATTGATTAGTTTTTTTGGTTATCCCGATTGGTTGTACCCATAGAAGAGTTGGGGGACCCCATGATGCCAAGGTTGCAGGTCCACTCATGGCCGTTATGTTTCGACCAGACACGACCAGACCATTGTAAAATATCCATGATGTCATTTCAGGATACTTAGACCCTCCAAGTACCCGTGCAAATTGTTGAACATCCCAAGTCATAACAAGAAAATCCCGCAATTTTTCTGGGTACTTGGAGGGTCTAGGTAAGTAAGATCGGGCAATATCCGAAACTGATGTCACATGTCATGTCAGGATAGGGACTTAGCATTGAGATCAGTGAATTCAGAACCAATCCCAAAACGAAATCTATCATTTTGACCTGAACACTTTCTACTATCGAAATCCATTTTTATTACCCTCTGGTTAATTAACAGTTCACCATGGAAAATAACCCATTTATAGATGGTTTACCTATTAAGAATGGTGATTTTCCATGGCTATGTTGAATAACCAGATGGTAATTGATGGTAATTGATGGTAATCCATTTAGTCAACATTTGTTGAAACGATCTGTATTTCAGGCTAAGATCGGTTCCGTTCCGTCGTCATCCCGTCGTCGGTAGGACTGGGGGCCCAAGCAGGTGGCGCAAGGCCTGCGAGAGCGTTTCTACCGCGAGGTCACAGGTGGCCGTGGCAAAGCCATCCATGATTTATTTGTTCGTCGGTCAGTGGGGATGGGGATGGTTTACTGGTTGGTGGTTTGGAACATGGCTTTTATTTATATGGTCTGGGATAATCCTTCCCATTGACTTTCATATTTTTCAGAGGGGTTGAAACCACCAACCAGTTTATGTTGTTTCTTTTTTGGGGTGGGGTGGTGGGTAGCAAAATCTGGAGAAACTTGGAACAAGGATCTTAAGTCCAACAGGGGGGGCCTGTGGATAGCCCCAAATCTACCCAAAGAAGTAGAACACACGTCTTAAAAGAGGAACAACTTAGGAAGAGCCCCACACAGATGTGCATCCAAGGCATCGTAAGCGGTTCATGAACCCGATATAACCCCTGAAATGGAGCAATTTGAGCAGGCAGGTGATCTTTGTTTAGGATTATCAACCACCAATGGTGTTTGATATTCAAATTATTCAACGATCATGGGAATATCATATTATATAAATATAATTGAGAAGAATGATGATTAACGCTTGGTTTGCATAAGTGCGAATATACTATAACATACAGAGTATCACAGAGTATAACTATATTTGATGTAATACAGCACATATATTTTGTTATACATATTGTACAAAATGCATGTACAGATAGATATATATATATATATATATCATATTCATATACAAGATCATATCCCATGATATCAGCATATATATTTTTATATAACAACAGATAACAAAGCATATCATCTAATCATTGGATATATGACCAACAATAAGGGTGTTTGGATCTACGGTCGCCTCATGACCAGGCGCAGACTTCAGTGGATGTACCTGGCGTCACCTTTGCGACTTCATGTTGACCAGGTGGGGGCGCCCGTGGCTGGGGCAGGGCAATGAGCCCCTGGGCTTCGGAGTCGGGAAAACTTATGTTTTTTTCTGTTTTTCTGCAAATGGAGGTTTATAGCTGGGAAAGCCAACGAACTATGTGAATGGAGGGAGGGAGGGAGAGAGAGAGAGAGAGAGAGAGAAATGTTGGATTTTCCAGCACGCCATGTTTGATGATGCCGGGAGGGTAGCAGGATGTAGCAGTGGGTAAATCATCAAAGTCAATGAGTTCTTTTTTTCCGGGCGGCTCTATATTTTGGGCTAAACACGATGGTTGACATTCCATGAAATTGGCGTATAGGTGTTTCCACAAACCAATCTATTGACTGGTGGTGGTTTCAAGCTGCGCTGCAGATATTTTGTGGCTGGTTTCAAGCGTTCGCAGGCGGCTTCTACACTCGGCACGTGGCGCACAGGGGGAACGGCGAGCCCTGGTAGATCAGGGTTGTACCTGGGCGTGGAAAGGGCATGGGAAGTGTGCTGGGATGTCCCCCGAGGCTGTAGCTTACACAATATGTAAGAAGACCACCATCCTGCATTTATCCATTCTCGGATCTCACACACAAATATTTAACAATATTATATAGACAGCAAAGACAACATCTTGAAACAGCCTGGAGGCCTGGGCTCATGCGTGTGTTTGCCCATGTCACTCCATGATGCTCTATGTCACTATGTGTATTTGGCTGGTCTCATGAAATATGGCGCAGGCGAGAAAATCCTTATTTTTTTTTACTTCGATGATATTCCCTGCTCTATAAACACGTTAAAGCCTCCATTAGATCCCATGAAAGCTCAATCCATGGGCAGATGGTATGTTTTCCATTACCCTCTGGTAAATTAACATAGACCCTGAAAATCACCAATTTTTAGAGGAAACTAATCTTCCAACCCCTATCTACCAGGGTCTATGTTAATTTACTGGAGGGTAAAACCTTCATTGATTTCCCACTCAAACCTCTATGCATAGAGGGATTTCCCCTCTCCAAGGTGGCCCCGTGGTGCACATTTGCCAGCCGTCTCCAGTATCTCGACCGAGCGAAAGCCATATCTTGCTGGCCAAAACCATGGTTTTGTCGGTCTGAGATCTTTTAATCATGTTTAACCCCCCGTGTTAAATAGACAAACTCTTGGTGTTGTTCCCTAGTTCCATTTGAACATTTGGGTTTCTTAAAATCCAAATTCGTGTCACCCAGATGAGTCTGCTGAGTTGTCTTGTGTTCCTGGAGCCCATCCCATTGTCACCATGTTTGGTCCTTTCATGTCATTTAATTCGTTTACTGTGAATAAAACAATAAAACCAACCATGTGGGAATGGTTGATGCAACCTATTTATGATATTTATGGTGATTTGGGGGGTTGGTTTATGGCATTGTTTTACCCACATTATTGAAAATAATCATTCAAACACCAGGTCTTGTGGTTTAAAGCGCCATGTTACCCCAACTGTCACATTTGCCTGATGACTCATCCAATGACACTGCGGGTTTGACCACTGGATGTGCTCAGTGAATTAGTTTACCCCAGGGCATGGTGACCTAATCCCGATTTGGCCACGGCACCATTGACGAGTAAGGTGGTGCGTTTTAGTACTCACTGGAACCTCATCGAAACCATTTACCCTCTGGTAAATTAACATAGACCCTGGCAGATAGGGGTTGCAAGACTAGTTTCCATTAAAAATGGATGATTCTCAGGGTCTATGTTTATTTACCAGAGGGTAGATATCGCCAATTTAGATATCATCAATCACAGAGTTCCCATATGTTCCCATGTTTTTGGTGGTTCAGTGGTTCAGTCCTCATTTATCGCGACCTGGGGCACCCTTTTTTTGAGGTCTTCCTGCTGTTTCTGGACGGTGCTGTTACCTTTGCACTGCTCCGCAGTGGAGAGGTGCGATGTCATCGTAGCAGCACCGGAGCCTGTGGCGGAAATGGGAGGCCTTTAAACTCACAAAGACTTCGTTCATGATATACTGCAACCACCCATGACAGCTGCATGTTTGGAATAGAAACGAGATGAAACGAGCATCATTTCACCAAAATCACAGTGGGATTTTTGCTACGAAAATGATCCCAATGATCCCAGTTGTTGCCGGTGTCTTGTTTTTTTTTTGGATAGCTTCTTCCACTGTCCACGAAAACTATCCAATTTTACAAATGGATCTTAAGGGCATAGGCATATTTACGTTTTTTTTTGGTTGGAATATGTAAATCCTAGGTCTGGCGTTGAACATGGGCCTAGTTACCCGCCTTGCTGGCTCATTGAATTTTGACGTAGCTGCGGCCTGCGGAATAGTTCTTTTGTTCCGTTATTTCATGCGACCTGTTGATTCATCAGATGGTCATGGGTTGCTGGTTGGTGGTTTGGAACATTTTTCATTTTTCCATATATTGGAAATAATCATCCCAACTGACAACTGACTTTCATATTTTTCAGAGGGGTAGGTATACCACCAACCAGGTTGTTACTCCTTGTTGAAAGCCTTTTGTGTAGAATCCAACGATCTGATTTTTTGGGGTTCACTCGGAGTTGATCCCCCGAAAAAGGCTTTTCTTGATGTTGGTTGCATGGCTTCCCCAGCTTTTTGTTGTAGGATCCGGGTCCGTCATCTTGAAAAATCATGGGCGCTTGGTGATGAGTGGCGCCGGTAGATTGAGACTGGGAATATCCTCCAATGTCCTCACTTTTGTTGACTTACGCAGCCCGTTGGTTGTTCGTGAATCTACCAATTTCTCCGGCTTTCAAAATAATCCAAGTTCAGGTGGTTGCAGTGGTTGCACTTGATAAGACTCTGTCTCACTTGGAACATATCACGCCAAGCCACAGAAATCCGCGTCGTTAAGGACAGATCTTGGGGCAGTCCACACGGCTGGGAAAAGGCCGACAACTGCAAGCTGCCGCCTTGCTGGGATGCGAGGCGAGGAAGTCGCGGTGGAAAAAGGTAAAAACTCTTGGTGGAACATCTCTTGGGGATATTACTGGAATATATACATGCATAATATATAATATAATATAATATATATATATATATATATATATAATATATATATACATATATTTATTTATTTATTTAAATCTAATCAACAATGAAGAGTAATGATATCTTGATGGGACTTAAATGGAATAATGGACTTAATGAGGTGTATCATCAATAATCTAATCAACAATCTTATGTGCATCCCAGTTACTAAGTGGATAATCACCCTAGCAAAAATGCCAGCTAGATTAATGGACATATTTACCAGTTATAAGTTATAAGTTTCAATTATGGGCTATATATAATTTTATATATACATATATAAAATTACACAATATACGGGTTATAAATAAATAAAATGTAATCATTTATATTCATTTGCCAATGTGATGCACATTGATGCACCCCCAACTAGAGATGTTTTTTTCCCACTCAGCCTCTTGCATGTCTGGCGAGTTTTTCTATATTCTTGATTTTTCGATGTGTTCTCTTTTGTTCTGTGATGCTTCAAGGCTGATCGGATATGTTTGGGTATCCTCAGGCATTTTGGTAGCCGCGAACATCGCCACCGCTGCACTGGTTGGTTTTCATGTACCCTCTGGTAATTTAATAACATAACCATGGAAAATCACCATTTATAGTGAATTTTCCCATGAACAATCGTGATTTTCCATAGTTATGTTAGTTTACCAGAGGGTATCTTCCAAGAAAAGTGAGAAATTCCTCTGAATTAGATGAAACTGTTTGTCGTGTAAAGTCGTGTATATCCCATCCCGTTCAATCCGTACAGGACTCAAATCAACATTTTTGGGTTGCTATACATGGGAAAATCATAAACCATTATCATAAATCATCGTGCATCATCATGAATCATCATAAATCATCATCAATCCTTTCCGCCATAAATCCAAGACACTTGTACGTATGGACATTGTTGATAAACAAAAAACAATACTTTGCAAGTTTCGGCACGATCAAATTGGGATGAAATGATCCGTGTAACCATTTCACAATCGTTCATGACCATCGATAACCCTAAACCATTCAAAGTACCATGTTTTAATATATTGTTATCATTTATTTAGTTCTATCTATTAACCATTCTTAACCATGTCAGAACCGTTGATACAACATAAATATAACATATAACCATCGAGATAGCCATCATTAGGCCATCAAAATCATAGCAAATAACCATAATCAGGCCATCATTAACCATACAAATATAATATATTTATAAAGATAACATAAGCATTAGTATTTATCATGGCGTTTCATAATGTTAGGATATAACCATTAAGATTAAATATAAACATATTATACCAGTTTCATCATGTTTTATTAATCCCAACAGTGGCACAGGCCTTCGTTCTGGGAGATGACCAGGGTGGCCTGGTGCTCTTGCTGCGGGATGACCTAAGTGACACTTCAAATTGTGGGACGGTGGGAGCCCTTTTTCGGAAGCGTGAATTCAATGGGAGTTCGATGGCCAAACAAAAGAGGAAACATAACTGGTTGGTGGTTTGGAACATGGCTTTTATGACTTTCCATATATTGGGAATTTCATGATCCCACCTGACTTTCATATTTTTCAGAGGGGTTGAAACCACCAACCAGATAAATAAAAAACATATGGTGATTAACATTGATTAACCACCGTAAAAAAATGACCGTCAATGAACATAAAAATTGGAAACTTCGAGAAGTAAGGTGATTTTTAGATGAAATGATTCACCAGATTTCACCATGAAAACTAGAGATTTAACCAGCAAACCTATATGTGGTTCCCCTGTTTTTTTTTGGGATGAACCGTCACGGCTGCCAAGTGGGGAACAGATGTGCACCTCCCCAAGGTTGGTGCTGCTGATGTAATGTTCCTTTCCGAAATGGTTGTTTTCTGGATTAGGGGAATACTGCAGATGCACCTATTCACCTATCTGCAAAACAACTTAAATGGAGATCAACTATCTGTACATACATGATACATACCAGCACATGTGTATTCTGTATACAGGAAGGATTTAACCAACATGTCGACCGCAGTGAAATGACCAACCTGGTGGTGGTGGTTGGGGTGGTTGCATCCTTCGTACATGTGCTGGATGGCAGCCATTCCAAAGGGTGATTTTCCATTCCGTATTTTTAAACATCTGTAAAACATGTCTATCTTAGATGTGGCGAAACGGTAGTTTTCCACTTCCAGGTTGCCAGAACCACTCACCCGATTGTTGGTCACCATATGTTAATTAACAGCAGGAAGTTTATGAATGACATCCCGTGACGGGCACCCCACGTTGCCACATTTGATTTTTTTGTTGAAGGTTATCCGGTTATCCATCAAACTCCCAAGACTTGATGGCAAAAATCCAATTTTCGGATGAGTTGTTCCATCAAAACTCCTCCAGAATCCGAATGTTTGATGGTAAACCTGCCATGATGAGTTACCCGGCCTGGTAAACTGTCCCATAACTATGGAAAGATCCACCATTTTTTAATGGGAAAATCAACGATAAATTGCCATTTTCAATAGCTATGTTAGTTTACCAGAGGGTACCATGAGTTACCAACCCATGATCCACCAGCGGTGTCGAGGAGAGCCAGCAGCTGCGCAGTCAAGGGCCGCCGGGATCGTCGGGCGGCGTCACGTCGATGGCAGCGTTGCAGGAAAACCAACAGGCGCGTTGCCGTGGTGAGACAGTGAACATACCCTCTGGTAATTTAACATAACTATGGAAAGATCCACCATTTTTAATGGGAAAACTCACTATTTCAATGGCCATTTTCAATAGCTATGTTAAATTACCAGATGGTATTACTATAGATTAATATACAAATACCCCGGATTAATATATTAAATATTAGTATCAACCCCGATTGATTAATATACTAAACGTGATGACTAATAGTATGCATACATATAATATACTATCTAACGCTAATATCAGCCCCGTCTATCAGATTATTAAATCCAAATAGTGAAAAAACAATATGATATACTATTGACTCAAAACATAGTGATAATCTGATTCATACTTCAATGGTACTCCCCCAATTGAACGGCCTAGGGGTTTATGAATCCAGGGTTGACATTACATGATATAATGATTATTAGTGAGCATGTGACAGTCATATATCTTTGGTGGAAAATTTCCACAGCTGTGTTACTTATAATGTACCAGAGGGGACGGTCTGCCTCGTGATGGTGATGTTGACGGTAATTACCCTCTGGTAAATTAACATAGACCCTGAAAATAGCGTAGTTTTAATGGAAACTAATCTTCCAACCCCTATCTGCCAGGGTCTATGTTAATTTACCAGAGGGTAATGATTATTAATAATAAGGATATGAATGAGGGACATATGTTTTGTGAAAGTTGATATGTTTATATTTCTGCATTGATGATGTTGCGACTTCTGGTGCCATGTCACCGGAATGATGGGATTTAAATTGGGTAACTCTTCCGAATTGCATACATATCAGGTTGTAAATCATTGTAAATCAGGATAAGAGACATATGTATGTGTATATATACATAATATATATATATATATATTATGTGTGTGTGTTTTTACTGGAGATAAATTCAACTACGGTAACATAATGGGATATAATACAATGGATGATAATGGATGTAGAAGCGACAACAGTGGGATGCATGACCAAAAGCAAGTACCACATCCCGGTCACCTCCCCCACTGAACCTAGACCCATGGAGGGTTTGGCATAGCATGAAATGCTAATGCCAATAGTTCGTTCCCTATGCCAAGTTGTTTTTTTTTAACCCTCCGGTAATCAAACCTTTGTACAATCCATCATTTATCATTTATAGATATTTTTTCCGAGCTTTTTCAACCTCCATTAGGGGATTTCACAACCAGTCACGTTTTTTTCGGGCACCCTTTGGGGTACCCAATATTTTCTGATGGTGAAAATATCCGACTCTTCGTTTTTGGGGCCGTGATGTGCCAAACAGGGTCTGTTTCGATTCCAACTTCATCGAAAAATCTTACCATCTGGTTATGACTAACAGTTTGACATGGAAAATCACCATGCTATTAATAGGTAAACCCTCTATTTCTATGGGCCATCTATACCATGGCGATTTGTTAGTCATAACCAGAGGGTATTTAAAATCTTATAGGAAACCCCCAACACTGATGGTTTCCAATAGGTTTTGCCTAGAACCAAGTTAAGATATGTATCGTGTCTTCTTTCCTTTTCGACTCGCCAACACTAGCGCGAGCTCATAGTTACTGTCATAGTTCATATCCCATTTCATATTCCCACTATATCACCAACAATCCGTGGTTTATACTCCCATTCTGTTTGGCTGCCCTGTGGTAATTTAACATAGCTATGGAAAATCACCATGAATAAAGATTAAATCCTCCTTTTTCATGGGACATGGCTTCCAGTCCGCAAATTGTTAAAACACCTGAGGGTAGTGCTATGAATATTCCACAAAATCCGTAAGTTCCATTAGTATCCCACTTCTTTTCCGGAGTCATATCCCAAATTCATATCCCATTAACACCCCCTTAATAAAACAACCCGGGCACCACGGGCGGCAAGGCTTGCGTGGCAGTGAACATGGACGGCAGCATCGAGTTGATCCAAGTGATTCAACATGAAGTTAAGCCTGCTTTCAATTTTCGTGGTGAGGGAGTCAAGTAACACTATTTGTTTTTTATTACCTTAATCCCTAAGTTTCAATCATTGGAGGGAACTTTGGATCTCAAACGGCAACAACGATCGAGTTACTGGAACACGATCTAACATGATCTAACTATCCAAAGTATTCCAAAGTAGGGATTAAACCAGTGGTTGAAGCATCAAAAGTAGGGAGTCATGCAAAGAACGACGGATCATGACGGATTTGGGATGTATCAAGCAGCTGGGGCTCAGGTCAATTTGGAAGATGACATCCCTGCCGCAAGGAGCTTCGCAGCTTCGCCAGAAATCTCCTGGTGGTTCGAAGTCCAAGCAGAAAAAGCTTGGAAATGCACTGAAATGAAGCGAAAACAAGATCAACATAGATATACCCATAGGATCCATGTATGCTATATATGGTAACATTTACCATCAATATATCCCCAATGTTAGCATATATATACCAGCACCATGGATCCTATGGGATATAGATAATGGATGATTTTGGTTGATAGAGATCCATAGTCATAGAGATCCAAAATATAGATCAACAATTTGATCAACGTAGATCAAGCAAAATCGAAACGAGGACTGTGACATCGACCCAGCGGGATGTTGCCAGGATCCATCCCGTGTGTCGCATGGACTCCTTGCAGATGATCCCTGCCATTTGCAGCTTGGCAGGGAAGGTCTCACAAAGTGGCGCGCAGGATGTGACCACTTGAAGCATCGCATATTTGTATATATTTGTTGGATGGTACAAGTGATTCTATGGTGATTTGCTAGCAAGTTTTGACCCAGGCATGAGTTAGGCATGAGTTTGTCGTTTGACTGTATGGGTATTCTTGTTATTTGTGAGCCTCCCAGTAAAATTGAATTGTATGGAGTTGTATCCTGTGGTTTTTGCTTAGTCTCCCACTGAAATTCGGTTCTCAGAGATTCCCAGACCTCGTCGGAAAACCGAAAACCACACGAGGCACCTACAACTTTGCTGACACGGACTTTGCAACTCGGCCCATCCGACCTACTCACATCATCTCACATCAAAAGGTGGTTCAAGTTACATAGTTAGAATCTGATTTGTTTGAACATTTTACCGTTACCTTTAGAAACTAGGTTCATATCAGAATCTCAATCTGAATCATGACTATAAGACATTGTAAGTATACTAATTATATGAACATATTTTTGCCATTTTGGCTTGGAAACTTTGAAACGACCATGCAAACTGTATATCTTTTGCAGTCCTCCCTTGGATTTCTATGCTTGATTCACCTTCCTATTTGTGCTTTCAGAAATCGATCGAAGCGGCTATTTTCCTAGGATTTTGATGTTGTTTTGATATATGTTTCTCCCCCAGAATCAAAACTGGATTGAATACCTTGGGAGTTATATTATACTATTTTGATATATTCCAAGTTATACTATACTATACGATTATATACGATTATACTATTTTGATATATAAATATATAATCGTATAGGATAACTTGGATTGAATACCACCAGATGTCCCGAAAAAAATGAAAGAGATCCAATACTAAACCAATCTAAACCAAGGTGAAGGATATTCAATTTTAGGGGAAATGGGTTGTTCATGAAATGAACCACATTTCACCACTCTAAACCATCAGAATCCCATTAAAATCCCATTGAAACACCATTAAAGCCCGTTAAAACCGCATTTTTGTCGGGTTGAAGCAGCGCTTTTTCGGTAAGGCCCTGGTCACCGCGGGTCCTCGACGAGTTTGGAGCATCACCTTGGACGCAGATCAGCAGTGCCAATCGTTGATGAGTGAAGGCCGGTCTCTTCAGCTGTCTGGCTTTGATTCCGATGTTAAAAATGGAAGTGCGGAATATGACTTCTACCATCTGGTTATTTAATTTATTTAACATATCCATGGAAAATCACTATTTCTAACAGGTAAACCATCTATAAATGGGCCATTTTCCATGGTGAACTGTTAAATAACCAGAGGGTAATACGAACTAATTCAATAAATCACATAGGTCATTTAAACCATGTGATTCCATGGAAGGTTGGAAGATGCATTATTTCTGTGAAATGAGTCCAACATGGGCGATTCTTTGCAGGTACTGAGCCTCCCATGCCAGACGCTCCAGGTGGGAACTGGGAACTGTGGGGCTTTGGGCCATCTCTTGGTGTTTCCTACCGCTTGTTTGAAGGAAAACCCAAGGTCCATCATCAAAAACTGTGCTGATTCCTGATGAAAAAGCGTATTGAAATGCAATGCTTTTGGGATCGCCCAATTTTGGGAATCGTCCACATATGTTCATGATATTTGCGCAATGAAATGGCTGATAAGGATTTCAATTATGGGCAAATGGTGCGTGTTTGTATTGTAGATGAAGACAAACCGGTTGAAGTTGGATGTTTTCTTGTTGAACATGTTTGAGCCATGCAAGTGCTTGGAAATTTTCCAATGATTATACAATTTCCATTGTTGTTTTTAATATCCATGTATTGTGTTGGTCTAGGCTAGAAGCCGGCTCCACATACTTTAAATGTTTAGCTCCAAGATAATTGGAGAGATGCGACGCACCGTTGAGCATTTTGAGATATCCTCGTCGCCAACGCGGATGTTTGGAAAACCCGAAGTAGGGTCCATTTCCAGGTTAGCTTATCAGAGTTGTAGGGATTTCCCAAATTAGTGTGACATTGGTTGAGATGTATTCAGTTTCCGGAGTTATCTCATGTTTGGAAGTTTTTGGAAGCAACTGTGGCAAATTCGGGGAAATGATGCATGGCCTTCTTTTGCTTGATATTATTTTTCAATATTTTTGAGCCATGGCAACCTCCCCATCCCCCGGCAAGCCTGGGATCTTGTTTGGCAGCTCATCCACATGTCAGATGTGTTTCTGTGAAAATAGCGGGTGCCCTCAATTTCATGGTTACCCTCTGGTAAATTAACGTAGACCCTGAAAATAGCCTAGTTTTAATGGACACTAATCTTCCAACCCCTATCTGCCAGGGTCTATGTTAATTTACCAGAGAGTAACACCAAAAGCAAATATCATAAACATAGTGTTGTTTATAATGTATTTATATTATTTTATATTATATATATATATCCCGAACTATCCCTATTACATATTTAATATGGAAGTTTAGAAGTCAATCTTCCGACTTATGGACAGATGAAACAACAGTGGTGAGAGCAGTCAGAGAAGAGAACATGTCAGAAGAGAAGAAGTCAGAGAAGAGACAGACAGAATAGAAGAGTCAGATAGACAGGCAGACAGACAGACAGACAGATAGATAGATCAGATAGATAGAAGGATAACGAAAGAGATAGAGGCAGAGATAGAGATGGAGATAGAGATTGAAGGAGATAGAGAGACAGGTAGATAGTGCTAACTTTCGCGACCTATGGGTTGTAGCCGAAATGAATTTTCGGTTTTGGTATTTATCTTGGCAGGTCTGGCACATGCGTGAGTCATACCCTAGATGCACATTGGGGCTGTCAAGAAAAA
>Ga0126342_10003873_pt1 | contig 25134 bp, 18 predicted proteins | sample Cyp1metagenome_FD_92528 | JGI IMG/M metagenome (GOLD analysis project Ga0126342, IMG submission 92528) | Coral microbial communities from Lord Howe Island, Old Settlement Bay, Australia - Cyphastrea 1 metagenome | ecosystem: Host-associated > Invertebrates > Cnidaria > Coral ...
ATATACTATAATTACATAAAATATATATGTAAATATGTGGGGGTGGCCCGATAGCATATATAGTATATATATATTATGTATAACCCTATAACAACTATTCACCTATGATAAAAACACCACAGTTATATATATATATATATATATGTATGGTTATATAAACATATCATTCTATATGTTACTCTTACTTGCTGGTGACATATTATTTGAATGATATGGTTATACTGTAAGGTTATATATGATTATATATCTTTATATGGAAGAGTTTGGAATATAGTGAGATATGGAGATGGATCACAAGATGCCAACATTTCGGGGGCATAAATATCCATATCCACGGGGTCATGAGGGAACCAGTATTTTCACTCATACAATATTGTATAATAAGGATATCTGATGCTATCTGATATCATGAGGATAACTGATTATCTGATGTTATCTGATTCCTGGTGAACCGGCTGGAAGCGGAGTTGGAAACTGATGAAACACCGGCAACATTTTTCGTGATTCAAAATGACTTAACAACATTGACGTAATCAGCGAAGATGGTACCTAAAATTGCAGTTTCAGGTATTGTGGGGTAATTATGTTTGCCAGTAAGATTCTTGGGTATCTTTTTTGAGACAAACCCACAATATCATGGAAGTACATCGCCAATCTTTTGGAGGCAGATCGGTCGGCAATGAATATGCGGCATGTTCTGTCAGGTTCACCTACGCGACTACCCCAAACATCACCACACCTTCATGACATATTCAGCAACACGCTGAGCATGCTATGTGAACTGAACCAGCAAATAGTGTGGAGCAAGTCTCAGCAACAATCTACGTGCGCAGCCCGGGCAATGGGCGAGGATCTTAGCTGGGCCCATCAACTATCCTCTGATAAATCAACAGCTAGAGAAAAAGGTGCTTCGAAGTCAGACTTCAGCACATTTTCATCCATATAGCCATTAATACAAGATATCATCAATATAGAAATAATGGATATCTCTCTCTCATATATAACATATGGGTATGGGTCAAAATTAGGTACCCCAACAATTGGATGGTTAATACTAAACCAGACTAACATATGTGGTCCCCTAGGTCTTCCATTTTCACCCACATCCATATATATTATATATATAATTAAATATATATATATATATTATACATCATATGTTCATGGATCTAAAAAGTGGGGCTTCATCAACCTGACCTTAGTAGGCCATCATTTCTGGATTCGATCTATAACTCACTCCGGCCTCGAAGATCTGGTAGAGTCTGCCTGCGTGAAGCAGAGGCACCTGTCTGCCGGGATGCACGGAAGTCTGATTCGAATCCTGTGCAAATGAAGGTTGAAAAGAAACACTTAATGAAAGTTGAAAGCAAAGTTGGCGTATCACTCCAATAACCATGGTTTATGGTAGATATATCTATAGTATTCTATAGTTAGTGAGGGTTTATAAAAGAAAACCCAATAGTAGACTATCCCCTAAATCACCATAAACGGTTGCTATAAACCATCCCCAAATGGTAGGCTTAGTATACCATTATTGGATTTCCCACAGTTTTTTTCGACCCCCGCCCAAAGCACAAACCAAAAAATAGTGTACTTTGTTCATTTGGGACAAGATTGTCTAAAGATGGTGAGATTCAAACCCACGGCCTTCAAAATACATTCGGTCCTTTCAACTGTCCACATTTTGATGCTAGCCATATGGCGTTGGTTTGTTGGTCAAATCCCCACTTAGAAAACTTCTAGTGGTTTAAAATAAACACCAACAAGTATTTACTAAATATCGTTAAATATCGTTAAGTAACTTCTAGTGTTGGTTCCCAGCTCCCCTGTGATGGTTATAAATTGACATGATAGCAACTTCCGATGCCAAAAAGTGCTTCACATCATATATTTTTGCATTCCCACAATTTTCTATAGACCTGCCTGGGAATTGCTGTAAAATCACCGAGTTGCGATCCAGGAACAACCAAAATCTAGACACATATTCCCAATAGATAGATTCCCCATTTCTATTTTTCGATTTCTGAAGAAAATCATCCATATCATCGACAAAGCACAAAACCCCCTCACCAAAAAATCCTACTTGGTGGCTCATCCCAGTTAGTAAGTGGATTATAACCCCAGTTATAAGTGAACTAACCCTACTTAGCCCAGTTATAACATGTTATAACCAGGGATTTTTCACCTACTTACTAAGTGGGGTGAACCACCAAGTAGTCAGAATGGAGGTGTCCTTTTTTCTATCCGTACCCCAAGCGCTTTTCCCAACCACTTCGCCTCCACGTCCCCACTGCAGTCGTAGGTGCCCATCTGTTGTAGGCCCTCCACGAAGTCCTGCAGATTTTCCGATGGGATTTTTGATGGAGAAACTGGAGGATTGAAGCGGCAAAATCACCCGTGTTTCATGGAATACATGTGAACATATGGAAGATGGAAGGGGCAAAAATGGCAAAAAAGTAGAGTTGATTAACAGCTCGAGCCTGAACATAGTCAACTTTGACCTCCTAAAATGGCGGTCTCAATGTTAGTTGGGGCATGGTAAGTGAGTTACACTATCCCAAGATGGGTCGGTAAACTTCATGGATATTCTCTTCATCCAAATATGGGATGACAGTTTAACTGTTTAACGCTGTTTCATGGAGATTTCATCAACAAGACTGTGGATCTTACCGCAAGACAACTATCGGATACTCATCAACAACGGCAATGTACCGATAGGAAAACCATCTGCAAAGTTCTGATTGGTATTTGGCAACCAAACATGTGGATATTTGCCATTATGTTTGAATCTAAACATCAGCTCCAAATCATTCCAAATCTATGTTCTTGTTGGTTATCCGTGCTAAGTGATATCCGTGATGGTTGATGATTGATGATTACCCACGGAGATCAAACATGACAAAGAGAAATGAATATGTTCATACAGATCAAGGAGAGATCGATAGAACTGGCCCATTTTCAATGTTGACAATGTATGGACTCAAAAAATGGTCCAATGGCTATTGACACATCCGCATATGGGTATGGGCCAACAATAGATTTTGAAAAACATATTTGATCAAGAACAACTAGTAACTAGTATGGGTACAAATGGAGTGCTGCACACAAAGATGATTTAAGATCCATGTGATGCTCTCTGTCCTTAGACCCTACTAAACCTTAAAGCCTCAACCCGACCCTGACCATAGCTCTACAACTACACCCCTACCTCAAACACTGAAGTTCTGAAAAAAAAATAGGAAGACCTGTGTCGGTAATATCGTGCATCGGATCCTCGCTCAAAATTGGACACCAGCCAATCCAGTGCCAGCATGGCTATCTCCTCATATGTTGATAGAGTCTTGGTACCCATCTTTCAATATCTTTCATACAGTCACCAGCTTGGCAGCCCATCTCTAAACCCACCATTCTTTGCTAAAACCAACAGCCTCATGGAGAGTTGGATCCCCATCATGTAGCTGACCCAACTAGGTAAGCTTGATTTGTGGCATCCACGGTACATATTCGACTGATTGATAATGAGTTGCGTCTGCATTGATCAACCAAAATCAATCAGTCAGATGTACGCGAGGTGTCCGAAAAAAAAAACAAAAAACATGTCGTCCTTCGATGATCGCATCTCAGTCGGCCAATCTTGGAGTACTTCACTAGCATCCAGTTGGTTTCTTGAGTTTAATCATACTCCCGTTCTCCCTTTGTCTCCCGGTTAAAAAAGGGACATGAATTGGAGCAAATATGAGCAAATCCCATTTTCAGACTTAAACCCAATCATATATATATATATATACACAGTATACATCATATATTGCTTGGTGATATCACAAGTTCCCCATGATCTCACCACTTTTCGACAGGCCTTGGGGCCCAAGAGGTCGCTCCCATCTTGAGCTGTGGCCTTGAAGAACCTGGTTTTTCACAGAAAAAGGTGGGGACAAAATGTGGGTTTCATGTGAGTTTAACTTTCTACATAGATTCTATTCACAAACAAAAAACTCCAGTATGATGTTGAGCCAATCACCATCCACATTTTATGGATATGGATAAGCGGAGATGATCAATGGTAGTTAGAACTGTATGAGCTAAAAATGAAGATACTGAACCACATGATTATGATGGACTTCATGTGGATTTTCACCTTCAAAAACGCTTCAACTGGCAGAAAAAAAAAAACAGCTGGAGAAACATCTGGGTTTAACCGTTGAACCATCCAAAATCTATGGACATCATGGGGATATCATGGAGATATAACCAATGATATGGGAAATCCATTAAAACATATATATGGTGGATATCTCCATTATATATCCATTAATATATGTTATGTCCATATGCACATGTTGTCCCACACATGCACATCTATGATATGGGAATTCCATGGAATTCCAGGCTAAATTGGAGGTAACCATACAACTCTCTATGTTGGGGTATTCAATTTAGGTCCTGAACTGGCCATTGGGGTCTATGAACCAACCGTGCAACTGGAGGGCCTGACCTCGTAGGGATTTAGCCAATGAGTACTTTATGTGGATGGATATGGGTTCCTGTGACAACATGGTCGCTGGTTTATATACTCGTTTTGGCCAGGTGCTTCCATTTGGAGTGGTTTCAATCTCAATGTTCTCCAGGATTTTTGATATCTGATATCTATTCTAGATTTAGATCACGTTGTGGTTGAGGGAACCATCGCGAACCACTCAACCATTATATATACAACTACCCAAGGTATCCCAAGGTGATATACGTTGTATAGTGGCCGTGTTTGGCCATTTACCGGGACACCTGTTGCCAAGAAGTCCAAACTTTCAGCCCGTGAAGAACCACAAATTGAACCAATCCAGTTCCTGTGAAAAATCCGCAGTCACGAACATGGTCTTCTGATGTCCTTTTGAACAATCATCATTCTTCACAATTGCAAGATAAATCTTGAACCACTAGTTGATGGATATTCATGGCCATTGTTGCTGGCTTCACGCCAAACCCTATGAATCAGTTGGCTCATTGGAGTTCTGGGCAGCCTGCAAGTAGAAACTGACCAACAATCAAGAATGTTCAACCACAACGTCACCAACAAACGCATATGATGGTTTCCATAAATGGAGGTATCCCAAGAATCAATGGTTTATATGGAAAATCCTGTTAAAATGCATGATTTACGGGTACCCCTATTTCAGGAAACCTCCACATAGGCCACTAATGACCATTCATGATCCATAATGACCGACGAGTACTCAGAAACAATGACCATTAATGACCATATTCATCCCAATTAATGAAATATAACACCGACTACAAAATTGCTCATTGTTAGCTATCGCAAATTATTGACATAGACCATGTGTTAACTGTATAATTATCCCATTAGTCACCTGCCGCAGATTGTTTCGACCTCCCAGTCTGAGATTTGGCACTGGATGAGCGCTGAATGCAGTGGCGGCCCATGCTTCTTCAAGATCTCAGTCGGCCATGTGGCACAACGTGGCTTGCTTTAAAGGCTATCTGAATAAATTAGAGGTACACTCAAGGGCATACGTATGCTATGGTAAGTTAGTTATATATATATATACATAATAATAATAAAATAATAATAATAATAGTAATAATAACAATAGTAATAAGAATATAATATATACAATATATAATATAACATTACAAAACTAGATACCTACAACACCTACTGGCGGATGTGATGTGACCTTTCAATTTAGCCAGAGTGGGACTCAACGTCCCAACATCCCGTCTAGCCATGTCCAGGATAATTGACCTTATATGGGTATGGATCAAAAAAAAAGGCTAGGGGAAACCAAAGATTAGATAGATTATTATATGTGTGATCAATCAATCTGTGGCTGAATCTGAACATTTGACAAAATTTGACCCACTCCCACATATGACCCAAACAGGCAAACTTCCATGTGGCTTGGGGAAATGCACACATTCTCCAAAATCTTGGAAGTTTGCCGCATCTGATTCTTGCTTTCCTCAACCCTCCAGTAAACTGACAGAATTGTGCCAAATCAACCAGCTATAGATAAGTTCCTGCTGTAAACCATGGATTGTTCCTTCTATCCATTTACCTCAGGTCAAAATCTGACTTTTGATGGGTGAACATTCGAGCATTTCTTAAGATACAGAAATGTCAAAACCGGTAGTTTCCATTACCAAAAATCAACAGTTTAAGTGTGAAGATTGGGCTCCCCGTGGTTTAAGAACTCCCCCCATTTGAGCAGTGTTCAAACCTCTCTGTCATGCCATTGAACTGCATAGTTTTTACTGGGATTCCAAAGTTCATGGATGATGATAACCCCAATTTATTGGATGGTAGAACCCTGGAACGAATCATCAACCTCATCAACCAACCATGATTTGTCTATCCCTATCTTCTCGGGGGTTAAAACTCTACAAATGATGAGTGAATACTTGGTGATATAATGTGACATCCCCATCAAAAACGCATCAACCAGGGGATTTGAACACTGCTCATTTCTGCCTTTAGCCACTGAGTGCCCCTAACCAGCTCACCAATACGACTGAGCGCTGTCCTAGGCACCCCACGGCTTTGTCTGAGAAAATTATCCTAAATTCAACTAACGTAGCTATGGAAAACGGCCCATGAAGTAGATGATTTACCGATGTTCCATAGCTATTCAATTATTAATGGAGTGGCATGTGATGGCGATTCAATTCGTGTCTCCAGACCAATGGTCCAGCAACCGATGACATCACTGTGGGTTGATTTGCGGAAAACTTTGCCGGAGACCATAGTTTTGGCAATCATAGAACGGGTTTCCAGAACCACAGTTTGGGGGGGGGTTACGCATGAAAATGTCAAAGGTATGCATACACAGACTGCAAAGAACGGATTGAGCAAACCAACCAAATGGGAATATCTTCCTAGTCAATCCTGGTCACATGCTTTCAGCATCTTTCAACCTAGAGTGTTTTTACGGTTCCTGCACAACTACCCCCTGCTGGTGTGGGTAAAATCCCGAATTGGTTAAGATCATCCTGGAACCCCAGTTCCGACCAGAAATAGCCATGCTTGGAACTTGCGGAAAACCACCAGGATTTCATATCCTAACATCAAAACATTACAGTGATCATACTAATATCCTAATCGTGTGGTTGATATTGAGAATATGAGGGAATGATACAGTTGACGTTGATGATGTATTAAGAATGAGAATGTGTCGATGATACGGCTGAAAACATCTTCAATTCCTAAGTTAATCCAATATCTCCTGATATCAATCGATTGATATTGAGAACGTCAACTCACAGGCACTCCATGATCTTGGAAGATATTGGATACAAATTAATTCTATAACCATTTTGAGAATATCAACATATAAACCCCAAATTCCATGTTTCATTCTCCAAACATCCTGGTTAATATCACGATCATGCTTGATATTGAGAATGTCAACCATATTATCATTCATGTGGACTGGATGATTTGGGGTACCCCTATGACTTTGGAAACATCCTATAATTATCACAAAATATCATGATTGATAGTACAAGAGTGTATTATTCATATTATTATCATATTATCAATCTATATCATGAGAAGATCAACCATATTAGATCTTAACATTATATGATATAAGTATCTAGATGAATATTAGATAAACCATATTATAGAATATTTATTGGATTTCTTAATATTAAATTAACTAAGTATAATATGAATTATAATATATTATAATACTCTACGATATATCTTAGTGGATATTAGTAGTTTAGATTTGATCTCTTAATATTATCTTATATAAGGTATCCCACTAATGGTGATTAATCTCTAAAGAATCCAACCATTGATTTTTTTCATATACATATGTATATATATATAAACATCAATTTGTTATATTAATACTAATCACCTTAGTGCATAATCCAATGTTTAATAAATAAATAAGATCCATATCAACCATAAGATGAGATCATGCTGATCTACTCAGTCGCCCTGGGATTCCCGGCTTCATCCAAGGCCTAACGAGGGCGCTTCTCAGCGCGTCTTGCGGGGTGATCTTTGTGGCTTCCTTTGTTTTTGGATGTGTTGATTGTCTAATTTATACATATATATATATATGTGGAATGTAGAGGTATTTATATATATTAATATGTATATTATAGGGAATTATAGGGAGATATGTATTATAGTATTTATGGATGTATCTAGAATCTATTATAGCATAATAGTAATATGTATAATATAATATATATATATATGGATCATTTGATTACTGATGTTAAGGATCATCTTGATGAGAGAGTATCAAACGACTTTTAGATGTCAATATAAGTGGTTCAAGGAGAATTCATCATGGGACAATACATTTTTGGGTGGTCCTGTTTAGGATCATCAGGATTATCTTTTTGGTTTCAACGGAACTTAAATGTTCATTTCATTAGCTGACAACATCTCGAAACCTCCAAAAATAACTTGATTCTTAAGATTTTCTCTATTTCTGTAGTAGTTTAACAGTTTGCAAAAAGGAAAACAAAACACAATGTGTATATGATATATGTACATCATCTATGCATGGGCCATCTGTACCATAGCACAGTGTTAAAGTACCAAAGGGTATTCTCGCAAGCTCCAAGCTGTTGGTTGAAGCCTTTGAGTTTTCCACCCTTCCACCGCCAAGTTCAGCCAAATGGCTCTGGAAATTGTGGAGGATCTGCAAAGAGAGCCAACCTTGCAGAGATGGGGGTAAGGGTGGAAAAACATGTTTTCCACCATTGTGGGTTAAACTCAGGGTTGGTGTGCTATTGATCAACGTCATTTAAATATTGTTGATATGAGTGGCGGACAAAATTACGTACTACTCGCAATGGACATGGGCAAAGTGAGTGGTCCCCTATCGGTTGTAAAGGTCTTCACGCAAATTTGAACATCCCAAGTCCACTCGCCACTGCTTGAGTCTTCCGCTAATTTTGTCGGTTACTCATAATGTTATGGTATAAGGGTTGAATATGTGTGTATCGGGTTTATAAATTAAAAAAACAACAATATATAGCACGTACACAATACGTAATAAGTAGTGAAAGGTGGTAAAACAACCAAAAAAACCACCCTTCTGGGAATGATTTTTATACCACCTATATTTTTATGGTGAAATTGGGGATGGTTTATGGCATTGTTTTGCCAACAATACATCAGTCCATTTGGTCTCAGCCACTGGTGAAGCACGGCACTCAGCTCTGTGGTCTCCTCGCGTTGCGGCGGCGGAACAACGGCGGAACAACGGGTAGGGAGGGATACGTTGATCCTAAGAAATGCACGGAGGAAAAATGAGGAAACCACATGCTAGTGAACTGGAAGTGTGAGAAGTGAAATTCTCGTTGGACCTCGTACAACAAAACTGGGAATTCAAGGTGCGATGAGATTTGTTAATGCGGGAATGCTATATTGTAAAAGTAGTGGTCCAATCTTGAGGTATGCACCACATGAATGGGGATTGAATGGGACTTAACCATGAATTATAGGCTTTTATGAGGTCTCAACTATCATATTGGGATATATACATATAACTGAATATAACTGATAAGTGAGGTTGGTCTTTGTCGATCTCTTTGTTTTGCTGTTTCAGCCTCCAACCGAGCCCTCAGATGGTTGTATCATGCTATATACCCTTGTTGATGTTTAAACATGACACAAATAATGCTGAAAAATCGGTGAGATTGGTTAAAATCATGGTAAAATCCACTGTAAGGAGATCCTCCAGCAGGATCCACAGTTAAGTGTCAGCCCTTGATAGTGAGTTCAAACCTTGTTAAACACAAATGGAATTGAGAATGTTACGTCCCATTAAAACCCCCGTAAATCCCATAATCATAAATCAAACATCACTGAATTGATGCTATCATATAATATATGTCCAATATTTTCGGCCGTTTTTCCACCCCGAAGCCTTGTAAACGATGGGGAAACCATATATCTATATATATATATATAATTGATTGTCAAATCCCATTAAGCCCACATAATCATCAACCATAACCATACTTAAAACATCTTAAAACTTAATCTAGACAAATAAAACGTGATTGATGGTGAAGTCTCAGTAGTTAAGTCTTATTGAACCGTCATAATCATCAACCAACCATCACTTATCAGTTTTATTCAGATGTTTCCCAAAATCAATTGATACTTAAAGTCTTTAAACATATGAACACGCCTATAATGTGATACAAGGAGTTAAAATCTCATAAAAAACCCTATAATTGATGCTTATTGATCCCATAAAAAGCCTATAAATGATGGTTCCGTCCCATGCAACCCCCATTCATCAACCATTGAGAGACACTTCAGCGCGGCGCCGCTCCTCCCCAAAGAGGCTGGCAGAGAGCTGCCGTCTCTGGCGCTCGCGCCTTGGCGACGGCGCGATTCATGGGCTTTACAAACAGACTATGGATAGTATGAGATGGTATTTCACTGGGGAATTTATGGGCAATTTAATAGTTAATGGGGGTTATAAACCAACTATAATCTATGGACAAGGGTAATTATAACTATAGCCCTTAAAGTAAGGATATAGCATGGTATAAAATTGGAGACAGTGGGACATAAAAGCCAATAAGAATCGGGATATAAGAATGGGTACATATAATGAAATAAAACTGGTTTAGAAAAACTCATTTAAGTGACATTTGTCACCTTCATTGCAGGAGTTATAACTCCATTTAAAACTGTTGAGGGCCGCAACTGTAGTATTCCACTAGGATTTGTGGGCCATTATAGTTGATGGGCTTTATAAACCAACTAATTTATGGACAAAATCCGGAAATTGCAAAGTTTATAAGGAGCATTTCTGTTGAAGTACCAAAATACATACATCCAAATCATCAAAATCATACATGCTTCGAGCAGAGGGTCGTGGCTGCGCACTTGCCAAAGCAAGGTGCACTAATGATTCCACCAAACCTCTGATACGGTGGACGGCTGCGAAATCCTGCAGTTGATAGGTCGGTGGTAAACATCCCATGATTTTGTTGGGGCTTCAACCATCCGGTTGCTGCAGGATTTCGCAACCATCCACCATATTTCCTGGCAATCTATGGCAATGGAAAATAGCTCAGCTCTTCCTATTTGATGAGGATTTCCAATGCCATATGGCTCTGCCAATGCGCCAGTCGCCAAGCAGCAAGGACGGCAGGAGCTGCCCAATGGCTTCGCGCGCGAGTTGTGGCGTCACGAGACCGTTGGGACCTGGGAGATCGGGAAACATCAGATGTTCAGTGGCTTTTCCAACGAAAAGGACGGTGAAGAACGGGGATTTCAATCATCAACGAATTATCTGTAAGTGTGTAAGTGACTTAAGCCCCAAAACTGAGGGGGCCAGACTTCACTTGGAAATCTCTCAATTTCAAAACATATTGCTTTTTTGTCGCTAAATCCCATCTTTATTGGCAAGATCCCTCAAGCTTGTTGGTTACTCATCATTTATCGGTTTCTCCAAAATGGTCAATTTAAAGCCAAGAGTAATAAACATCATATCGAACGGAGGTTTTGACTGCGTGGTTGTTTGATATAATACCCTGCACTAAACTAACATACTGTGGAAAATGACCCGTGAAAGTAGATGATTCACCAATTGTATAAATGGTGATTTACCAGTTCACTGTTGAATGACCAGAGGGTATAGCTTATATAACCCAAATCCGCTTGCTAATTATGAACAATGAACCTGTTAATCTGGATATGGGTTATACATGGTTATACCCTCTGGTCATTGAGATACGATTAGGTTATATACTGTTAATAATTTAACCTATTAGATATGTTGTATATTAATCTGGTCATTAACAGTCGCTTCTTAATGATGATTCTCTCCGTTCTTTGATGCTAAAACTTGGTAAACTTACTGGTGCTTAGTAGGGAATTTTCAGGAATGATCCAATCCATCACTGGTAATTTACCCTCCGGTGAGCTAACATAGCAATTGAAAATGGCCATTTATAGTGGATTTTCCCATTAAAAATGGTGGATCTTTCCATTGCTATGTTAGTTCACCAGAGGGTAATCATCCCAGCAACCCCCAGAAACCCCCAGCAACCCATCCATTCCCTACGTCACGGTGAAATCGCTCCATAGAGTTGATCTGAAAAATGCTCCAAGGATCTGCGCGGAACAATGAGAGATGTTTTTTTTAAGGGATACCATACCATTAACTATAGTTACTATAGTTACTATAGTTACTATAGTTACTATAGTTACTATAGTTACTATAGTTCTTAGGGATAGTTCATCAATGTTTTCCTAGGGATTTGCTGATTCAGTCCCGCTTTTTGGATCAATAAAAAAGGACTACACTGCTACACTACGCCTCGGATGGTCATCCCACATGGTGAGTTCTACTAAGTATCCATCCACTTGGTTCCAAACAATGGTCCCTCAGGGTTCCAAAAAAAAGTATATGGGAATATGGGAAAGCCAAGAGTGATGGATGTTGCATGCCCACTAATGTGGTGAACCCATGAACCATCCCATGAATCAACCATGAATCAACCATGAATCAACCATGAATCAACCATGACTGGGAGTCATTCTACATAATATTACATAATCCCATAGCGGTCCCAAGTTTATTCTCCTGTTGGGGATCGACTCTTGGCTTCCCTTGCCAAACATCTGCCCAAGCCCCGAAACATCGGCGATCAAGTGACTGTCAAAGAGCGCAGCCAGGCCAGACAAGCGGAGTTCCGCCTGCCGATGTTGTGACGGAAGGGTAACAACTGGGAAAAAATGAACGGAACCAAGGAGGTTTCATCCTCAAACATTGGAATTTAACCAACGAAATTGGGGACTGAAGCATCTTAATATGATCATTCAATGGATTAATTGTTTTTCTTCAAGAGGTAAACCATCCATATGTTTTGCTGACTATATTTTTTCGACCTACTTTGACTCATACCGCAAAGGCTTAGGGAGCCCTGTTTTCCATTGTGACATGTATGTCTAAGTGGGTAGAACATGGTAGAACTATTGTGCGGGTTCTAACATCGCAGGATTGAAATTGACTTGGTTTTCATCCGTCAACAGCACATGAGACCCGCTGAAACTTCGCCTCACTCTAAGGCTGCATGAGCACAAACCTTCAAACAATTTCAAAGATCCACTTCCCCCAAAAAAAGATCCTTATCACTTCATTGTCTAACCTTAGATACCCTGCAAGAAAACTATGTTTAAACCAGTGTACTTTCTCTACCCAATTTTTCTGCCATTTCCTCAATGAACACGTTAAGCACTCTTTGAAGTGGGCTTGAGAGCCGACCCGAAAGGAAATCAGAAGAAACCTGCTATTTAAGGATTGTGTAAACCATCCGCAAATGATAAATGGTAGTTGTTTATGGCATTGGGTTATTCCACATTAATCCGCTAGAACTCCAGCACTTTTCGAAAGTTTCCAAAAATGGAAGGGTAGCCCCAAATCATCCAAGTCATGAATGATCATTTGAGTAATGAAAGCCATGGTGACTTGGGGATCCATTACCCTCTGGTAAACGTTTACATAACGAATTGGAAAATCACTATGTTCAATGGGTAAATCCACGATTTCAACTGGGCCATTTTCCAGTTCGCAAAGTGTATGTTTTCCAGTTTGCTATGGAAAATCACCATTTTTAATGGGAAAATCCACTATAAATGGCCATTTTCAATAGCTTTTTGAATGTTCACCAGAGGGTACACATTGTGATAACCTTGAAAAAACGCCTGCGCAGAGGCGCGCGCCAGTGTCACCATCTGAGCCACTCCCTGGTGGAACCACCTGGACCCATGTGCTCGCTTCGCTCAACACACATTGGATGGATCCTCCATTTTTTTTTCGGTGGTTAAATGATGTTTAGAAAAACAGATCTTCATTTGCTGTGGTTGAATCCAATCTTTTGGTGGATGGTGATAGAACCCATGTTCTGTTTGCTTAAAACCACATTGTTGGTTAGTGAAAATGCATTTTCAGTTAGATCTACTGTATACAGTTAGATCTAATGTTATGTTTTTTGCCTGATGAAAATTCACGGTTCTGTTTGATCCCACCCAAAACGGTGATGTTCCTATGGTGCTCCGATGGGAGATTTCCACTAAGCCTTAGTTTCCCAGGTTACTTTTTGGCATCTACTTTTCGGTTGCTATACATGATATTCTTTGGGATCATATCCAGAAATGGTGGAATAGAACTGCAACACATATATTCTTGGTATGTGTCTAGATATATTAGGAGGTTTCCTAAGTCATGGGGGTAGCCCTAAATCATCCATTATAAACCATCCAGCTATTGGGGGAAGCCCCATTTCGGGAAACCTCCTGGATCCCAGGATCTTCCACCAATATCGACACATTGGAAGGCCCATCCGCGCGGCCGCTGGGGGGTTCTTTACCCAGCCTTCACCCATGGTTCAGTCTTGATTGGCTATGGCCCATTTCATATCCATTGAATGGCCATAATCTCATAATTTTGCTGGAGTCATCCCAGCATCGTTGGCGTCCCAACGACATGGGATTGGGACGTTTGCAAATTTGAGTCAAGAAACCATCCGGACATTGCAATCATGAAGGCTTAAAATCCCATCCCGTAATGTTCAAAACACCCAAACCATGGTCCCAAACCATGGTTTCAAGGGAATGTTTAACCGAGTTTAGTATTGGCGGCATGGTATCAGAATAACAAGCAATCATATACACCTTCAGCCCACACCACATGTAGGAGATTCCCCGACCACCATCCCATACCACCCAGCTTGTCATGCCTGACGTTTGGTGCAGCTAAGAATTCACCTAGAGTGAAGTGTGGGAGTTTTCTCCTGCACAAAACTCTCGATTATATGATGATTTACTATGATTTGGCAAAACAAAATGGTGATATAATCCAAACAAAATGGACTTAATGGTGTATATATATACATATACATAGACAGGCAACAAAATGTTAGGTAGTTGTGTCTGAAAATAAGGTTTACACCAAAGTGCCATCAAACACTAGAGAACATGATGATTTTGTTTTGACCCGCATGCATTTTGGTGCTTTCCCCGAAATCTTCGGACAAACCCATATACAAAGCCCATGTAGGGGTTGTTTTCCCCCTTATCACAAAAAACGCATGAATTTACACGAGGGTTCCCATGGGTTCCCCTAATTTTGGTGGTTTCCTCATTTTTTCAGACAGACCCTTTTGTTTGACAGGACCATCGACCTAAAGCACAAGAGGCACCTGCCATGGCCCAAAATGGCTCTCATGAGCAAACACTTGGTGCGGTCATCTGTGATAAAATCAGGATCGAGTTTCAAGATTGTTTTAATATATATATATATATATATATATTCCATATCTAGCATAGTTATGTGATTCATATATATGATATATGGAATATAATATGGTTCATGAGCTTGGTCGTCTTTCTTAGATCGAGGTTTTCCTGCTTGTACATGTAGGGCCTTTTTGATCTGTTTTCAATGCTGGGACTGAAAGAATCTCCATGGGGTGTACACTGTGTACATGTGCATTGAAGGAATAAGTAGACATAGATTATTTAATGTCGGGCCATATACTTTTCATGAGTAGCTATACTGGGTCCATGTGTGATTCCATCCATTCCTTATGATATTCATATCCCATAGTATTCAAAGATAAACAACTATTCATAAGTATCCCATAGTTTCATGGGTATCTATCCCAATATCCATAGTTAAAGGACGTTCCATATAATATTCCATATATAGCATAGTTATCCCATACTGTAGTACATTATATATGTCCCAAACATATATATATATATATATTCCTGATATCCCGTAGTATTCATAGATAAATAGATACTCATAGGTTTCCCATGGCATCATAGCTATTTATCCTAATACTATTCATATCATATTCATTACATGTCATATTCCATATTCTGTATTCAAAACATAAATATATATATATATACATATATTCCATAATATTCCATAGTTATCTCATACGTTCCTAATATCTATAGCTTCATATGCCGTAAAATCTCGATCCTCACGTGCCGATCGACGTGCGCAAGACCTGGGCGACCGTGCCATAGGCCACCTCTTCCCCGAGCTCCGGAGCGCAGCGGGCAAGGATGCGCGGCCTCGAGAAATGCCATAGTGACATAAATCTATAGCATATATAGAAACATATATATAAAGATTGGTTTACCTATAGTATTTATTGGAGATATATATATATATATATATACATATAGTTAATAATATATTAAACAATATATGTACCATTTATTTTTCAATGGATTGGTTTAAGGGAAAATCTTAACCGGAAACCATTGTTTTTACCATCAAATTGATCGGGGTTTCCGGCTAAATTTTTCCCATCATCCAATTCTATGAATTTTGACACATATTAATTAGACACATATGTACATAATCGTACATAATATCCATATATACATATTATATCTACATTATAGTATATACATTTTAGAATGTGCCTATATATATACATATATATAGTTAATATGTGTATATATATATATAACTATATATATATACCCATAGATATTTCGAGGTGTAATATGCATGCAGTAGTGTTGGGGGATCACCAGACAAATGCTGAAATGATGAATATTCTTGACATAAAACTAACATGGCTTGCAAAGTACAACCCAAACTACAACTAATATGCAAGTAAGCCAAGTATATTACTATATACTAGTATATATGCACTAATATGGAGTACTAAGTACCTCCAAATTACAACTAATATGTACAATATAATGTACAAAACTGGGGGTTCAACCAAGGCACAAAGAAATCCAGGAAAATCTTGAGCGCCTTTACACATGGGAATTGAAGCAACAATAGTGTGGAGATTCAGCAACCAAAAGGTGGGTAGATCTTTTGGAATGCTCCAAGTATCTTCCACAGGCTATGGATTTCGAAGTGATCTTGTGTCATGCAACTGCCATCTAAATCTATGACATATGAACATCATATACAATCTACAGCTGAAGAAAAATACTCTGCAAGTTCCTTTGTGAAACTTAGGTGGAATAAAGAAACAAAACGGCTGGATTCCGGGATTGCTACATTCAGAAAAACCACTAACTTGGACCCTTTCAGAATAGTAAAACATGTAGAAACCTACCCAATTTGGGCACAAAAAACGAATACAGCAAATCAAGCTGAGCTATTGCGACATCTGAATTGGAGCTTTCTTTTGATAAAAATTGAAACACTTGGATGATAACTTCGGGCCCCCTTGGCTCCAGAAACCAGCAAACCCTATTATTACTATTACTATTATTACTATTATTTTAATTATATATATATACACATTATATAATATTATATTAATATGTATATATAAATTATCAACTATATATATATTATCATGTATATATATACATATATATATATACATATCCCATGATAGTCCATGATATGCCAACGAAAACGACGAAATCTCCCCATCTCCAAATGTCTCCGTGCCCGCAATATCCGCTTCAGCGTTGGGAGCGTTGGGCCACCACACCAATCCAACTCGCCACAAACCTGGAGGCGGAGGACCGTGGTGGTCTTCCAGGGGTCACATCATCCTCACCCAACGTGGTTAACGTGGTTAAAACAAACCATCCCTGCAGATGCTAACAAGGCAGAAACCCAGGAACGGAGGGAAGTGAACTCAGATCGCAGGAACAACAAGGTGTGATTCTTTGAAAGGAGCATGATACGATGACAAGAGATGTTGATTGACTCTACCCTCAAGCCAAAATACGTAATTGGCAGTGGGAAATCCCTGGTTGACTATTTGTTTCTAGTGGTAAAGTGTCAGAACAAATGAAATGGATCAAGAGGATTCAAACTCAAAAATGCATGGCAAAAACAACAATGTCTAATTCTGTGGGTTCATTGCTACCCCATGTTTGAAACACACCAAAATGAAAGGTTGCAATCTGGTTGCACACTCTTGCAGCTGTGTTTTGCGAGATGCAGGCAATGATAGCGCTTTAATTTTAAGCATGTTTTATAAGCATGTTTTAATAAGTGAACCAGTTAAATCACATAATTCACCCAAAATCACTGTCCCATGTTCCAGATGGGCCAAAAACCCCATGGTCCCCCATGGTCATGGCTGAAAACCACTATCTTCAGGGCATCCTCCATTTTGACAGCATATACTCAGACCGGCGCACGGGGAAGGTTTTAGAATATCACAATCAACATAGCACATAAAGTTGTACCTAAAGCTGGTTTACCCAGACATATCCCATTATTATCCATCATTGTTGGTAAACTTGCCCATTAAATTCTTGGCTTACATACCCATGAAATATAATATTCCCATCAAATGACCATATTTGAAGGTTCACTTTCTTTGGACGGTTTTCCTAACATTTTCAGACCAACCCAGGAACCCATTTATGCAGTGAGAACCCATCCAGTTACGCCCTTTAAAACCCATTGTTCTTGGTTAATTACACAGGGTTGTTGCAGCCTGTTAAAAGTAAATGCTCGCCACTTTTGTGCAAAAAAAAAATGCCATCTTACTTCGATATTTACCATGTTTACCATGTTCCCCCCCCAACGTATCTGGGGTCTTGGGAGCAACCTTGTTACAGTTGCCATTTTTATACCAACGAATGGTGACCTGGTGGTTGTGGCACCCAAGATTCCCCAGTGGTTTTTTAACGGGATGATCAGGGATGATCATTGAGGAATCCCCAAATCACCAAGCAATCCTGTCCAAAACGAAGTATTTAACCAATCAATCAACCAGAAACCATAAATTTGGATAGGATGATCAATCAATGGTCTATCAATGGTCTATCAATCAATGGTCTATCAATGGTCTATCAATCAATGGTCTATCAATGGTCTATCAACTATAGTATTTTTCAATGGTCTATCAATCAATCAACCAGAAATAGTATATCTCATCTAACCATCAACCATTGATTGATCAACCATTGATGAGTCAAATCCTTCTGAACCATCTATTTGTTATTTCCCTCACTAGTCCCTTCCTCCCCAAAAAATTAATAAGTTAGCCATTGGTTGGTTGATTAAAATTCATCACCCCAAAAAAATAGGACCATGATACCCATGTTGCCATTTCATCACCCCCCAATTCATCACCAAATGATTGTCCACATTTGTATGTTTACCCCATGTTAGCCATGCATGCTTCTCTTGGCTATCATGGGGTAAACATACAAATGTGGACCACCCCGGGATTCCCCCCTTCGAATAATGATCTGATAGATTTTCCACATCTGTGTCAGTCCTACGGGATGGTAAGATGGTATATGGTGTACATATATATATATATGATACTATTTAGATTACGTGAAATTCTATATACTTCTATCTACAAAATGATCCATGTTACGTTCATACGTTCCAGACTTGCTTAAAGGGAACGTTTAGAGGAAATACACATATTTCAAGGGCTAAAGGTTTCCCGCATCATTTCCTTGAATATTGAAACCAATCCATTGAATTCCAAACGTAGAAATAGATGGTTTACCGTTCTTCAAAATGGTGGATGTTCCATGGCTATGTTCGTCATAACCAGAGGGTAACATCACATTAAATCACATTAAATCACCATGTTTAATGGGAAAAATCACTATTTCTATGGCCATTTTCTAAAACCTGATGGTACCATCACCATTTTTTTGCGGGTGAAAACACGTCATTTTTCGGGTCAACACTGAGGCGCCTCGGACAGCACTTGGCAAAGGATCTCTTTGGACACCCTGGGCTCGCTCCGCGACCGCAGCCGCCGGAGCCGCGACCTGGCGAGGCGTTTCGGAACAAAAACCATCAGAAATGGGTGGTCTACGGGAAACATATGGAAACATCATCAGCGGCATCTAATCTATGGAAAAATCAGGAAATTTTGAAAGACATCTTTTGAGATGATGAATACTTGGTGGTTTGATGGAAATCTTATCTTAATATTGTTGGGATATGGGTGTTTAATGATTTTAATGGCGGTGCACCCCAGGAATCGTGTTTGTGGGTTAGTTCACTCCAGAAGTTGTAGGGTAAGTAGATGTAAGTAGAGTAAATATAGGTACAACTGGGGTAAGCCACTTGCTGCCTGGGGTGAACCGCTAAGTAAGAAAAAGGAAAACTATTTAATGGACATTTTTCATGAACGAAACCAATATTTTGGTGGTCAAAGAGTCAAATTCACATGTTGTTTTCAGTGTATAGGACCACCCAAAAAGATCGAAATTAAGTCAATTGTCACTATCTTAGTGGCATTTTATTTTTTCCTACGCTCTGGTAATCAAACATGGCAATGGACCATGCCACATTTGTACAGTCGATGATTTTGCTATTAACACACCACTTATAGAGGAATTTCATTTGCATTCAATTATTCAATTGCCATGTTTGATGACACCAGATAACAATCCTCTTTTTTGGGGGTTCAATCGAATAAAAATTTGTTGGTTCTCCAGCATCACATCCAGGACACAGCTGAGTTGCCCGGCCAGAGTTCCCGACGTTCGGAGCAGATCAGCCCTAACGCCTTAAGGGGTGGACAGGATGATGCCACCAGTAGTGATAAGTTGCCCGAGGGTAAACGAACGATGGTGGAAAACCTATGGTTAAAACCCTTCGGAAAATGATCTAGACATGGTAAATGTACCTTCTGGTTATGCCAAACATAGCTATTGAAAATGACCATAGAAATATTGGAATTTCCCATTAAACATGGTGATTTTCCATAGTTATGTAAACGTTTACCAGAGGGTATGTAAATGTTCCACATCGAAATGTTAGTTTACCCCAACGCCAAAAAAAACCTGACCTGCATCTGCGACACCTTGCCAGTCCCGGTCGGACCCCAAACCAAGATTTTTTGGGTGAATCCACCATTTTGAGACAACCCCAAATGGATTGTCTGAAAACATGGTACCCAAAAAACCATGAGTTAATCACCAGTTTCTTTAGAATCTATATCTCCTTACATCCCTACTATGCAGACTTTACACACACAAATAATATATGTATAGAAAATATATACACCTGAAAAAAATGGTAATGTCATTGACATTTCTCTATTCTCTAGAATAACACATTGTCTGATCTAATACTGGGTTCTTTGATATTAATATGACTCATGTTCAAACATAATCATGATTAACTAAATATAGCTATGGGCCATGGGTCAAAACCCTTGGTACCCCTGGTAGACATCCAAACAGGTGGTAACTAGATGTTCATCCCAATACAATGGTAAATGAAGGTACTGATCCAAAGACATGCCGGTAGACAACAACATCAATATCATTACCCCCTAGTAAACTAACATAACTATGGAAAATCACCGTTTTTAATGGGTAAATCAACTGTTTCTATTGTTATTTTCAATAGCTATGTAACAAATTACCAGAGGGTACTTGGGAGGTTCAACCCATTTGAACAATTTGCTCATCGATGGAAATTATCTCGAATAGTTTTGAAGCTTAGATACTAATATGAACATATGTGAAACCACCAACCAAATCAATAGTTATATACCTATTATCAAAAAATGTAGCATTCAATATATATATATAAATAAATGCATATATATATATATATATATATTGTGTACCGCCCATTCGCTGTAACAGTGGGCACCAGAAGGGCGCCAGAAAAGGCACGAGAAAAATGTGGAAAAACATGGTTCCCTTTCCAAGTTGACTGCGGTGATTTAACGCACAAATTTTCAAACCTTACTAGTTGCTACTACTAGCTTCTACTACTAGTTACTACTACTAGTTACTAGTTACTACTACTAGTTACTACTACTAGTTACTACTACTTAGTTACTACTACTAGTTACTTCCACTAGCTAGTTACTACCACTATAGCTACTACTACTACTACTACTACGACGACGACGACGACGACGACGAGGACTACTACTACGAGGACGACGTCGACGACTCACCACCACCACACTACCACTACCACTACCACGACTGCTGATGCTACAGTGGGAACAAGAACAACTCTTTCACGCCTTGGCCTTTGCCGTGGCCGCCTTTGCCAAGGCCGCCTTTGCCGTGGCTGCCTTTGCCGTGGCCGCGAGCCACGGCACCGGAAAAAAGGCCGCCATGCCACATTGGTCAGATCAGGGCCTGTGGCCTATCTGCGAACCTTCGACTTTGAAACGTGTTTTCATCAAGGTAAATAAATATATACGGCTAGACTATATCTAGCATATTTTCATAATACGATTTTACACACCATTGCGCACACTCGACTTGAAATTGAGATTCACCTGTCCTCTCAAAACCCATGGAGCTGGAGGCAAAAAATATCTGAAATCATCTCTGCACACAAATTCCATGCCCAAGGATGGCCTGGTCATCAACCCCTGGCCAATTGGATTGGTCTGAGAAACATTGGGAAGTGGATGGAAATCTTCAACAGCAGCAGCAATTTTTCTGCTTTGGCCATGCGGGCCAGACACATCACGAGAATGCGAGCAGTATTCTTGCTCGCTTGCCAGCATGAATTCGACGCTAGCAGTTTCTCATCTATCATGCGGAGAGTCATAGGATTTTCGGTATCCTAATGCGGAAAATTAACCTGAATCAGCGTGACGTAGCCTGAAGGGTTGAAGCTTAGCTTCAGCTAAGATCCCTCGGAGTCATCCTGGTGAGGTTGCGTAAAATAATTGCACGTGTTGACAAGCATCACTACCATCTGGTCGCAGTGCTCTTTGTTGCGGTGGAGGAATATCATCTTCAAAACCCAGCTTTGATTTGAATTCCGGATTTCGCAAAACATAGAAGTATTGCCTACCTTTGTGCATTGGTCCAAGTCGGATCAAATTTAAGGCACTTATTGTAAAGGGCGGAGATGTGCTATGTGTAGCCTGGTTATACTCTAAGTGCGAGCCACGTACTTCAGCTGCTCTGTAGACATCAGATGGCGCGGATCTTCACGTTGCCGAAGCCAAGCTCGAAGATCTGCTTCTTGTGTGGTGATTGCACGTTCAGTTCTTGGTGGTACAGGAAAGTCTGCGTATATCGTGGCCAAACTCCGCTGAGTGTGTTGTCATGCCACAAAGCTGGTGGTCTGGATAACGTAGCTGTGGTCTGAGGGCCTGGATCTGCTGGCGCATTGTGATCTGGCAGTCTTCGTCTTCTGGGAAGGGGCGACCTGCTGCATGATGTTGCTGGTCCTGATTTAGGTTTGACCTGTATGATGTCAGTTGGGAATTTGTTGTCCTGCTTGATCCGTGACAAAGGTGAGTGAAGAAGCGAATGGTTGGGAGGATGGCGTAGAAGGTCTGGGTGATGGTGGTGGTCGTGGCGGTGTCCGTGGTAACGAAGGTCTCAGAGATGTTGATGGTATTGGCAGCGGTCGTGGTTTTGAAGATGGTGCTGAAGGTCTTGGTCGGATCGGCAATGCTGCTTCTTGATGATCTACTGGTAGTGTAATGGCTTGAAGTCCTTCTGGTGGAACTTCTGGACCTGCTTTTCCCCCCCTGGGTTCAAAATTCCCCGCTATGAAAAAGATCTAGTATGACATGGCGCGGGGGTGAAACACGAAAGGAATGAGCACCAAGATTAGAAATTTATACGACGTGAAAAAACTGACAGATCCCATTGACGTCCATAATGTTTTTTCTCTCATTTCAGGTGGCTCAATCCTGAGAGAGGCCAGAACAGGCAGTCATTTAACCTTGACCATTCGTGGGCGAAAGACACCCCAAAAAAAAACAAATGCAACATGGGATTTTTTCAAGTCACTTCAAAAAGGATTAGATATTGCACCTAGTCCCAAATCTAACGAAATTTTCACAGAAAAGTTGCTGCTGAAACACAGAAGAGGAGAAAAGCTTTCCCTGTATGCCCCCTACTTGTTGAAATTGTTAGGTATTTACAATTGTAAGTTCGATGAGTTGTAAACACTGCATGTGACTAGCAGCTTACACACACACACATGGCCCCTCATGATGAGGGGCAAATCCGACAGCTGACACCACTGCATCAAATGGACCACTGAGTGATATTTCATCAACCGTCTCAGAAAGGTGGCAATCTCCTGTCGATTTTGGTAGTAAACAATTCAGGCAAACGAAAATACATCAAACTCAACCGCTCTGTGCTGTGGGGTTTTACAGCCAGCCACAAACAACAACAGAAAAACAGGGCAAAGGCACAGAACAGGCAGGGGAGCACACAACAAGCAGGCAGAACAAAGGAAAGGGGGGAGGGAGAAAGCACGGAAACCAACCCTGGCAGGCAGAAGAGCAAAAGCGCAAAGCAGAACAGGCAACAAAGCAAAATCACCCAGCAGCAAGACAACTGAAGCAGGACAGCAGGGGGAAGGAACAAACACACTCCTGGGCAAGGGGGGAGATGGGACCGGGAGGGTGGGAAGGCGTGGAAAAGCAAAAGGGTCCCAAGCTGCGCGCACGACCCACCGGTGTGCTGATGTGTGCTGAATAATTCGATGTTGAGCGGATAAGTAACCGAAGCAGCAAGAGTACGCATGGAACTCAGAAGACGCACAGAGGTATTAATGAAACCGATGCTACATGGTTTTCTTGCCAGTTCTGGTTCAATGATGAATAAAATATACACGTAACATCATTTGCCATATCTCTGATCATATGGGCGTCAAGGTGTTTTAGTAGCATGACCCCGAAGCCGCTTGAAAAAGAAGAGCGCAGATGATTTGAAGTACCCAAATGTTTCAGCGTAAAGCTGTAAATTCGTTGTGACCTGAAAGATAAGCGAGGCGACCTCCAACCTGCTCATTGCTGAAATGTATCTGCGCCCAGTGAACTTCCAGACCTGGCCTATCTTCTGGCATTCTATCTGACATTCCATCTGGCATATCTTCTGGCATTCTATCTGGCCGTTGAGGTCCAGCGGTGCACACTGAGCTGGGCAGGTCCCAGGTTGAGGTCTAGCGGTGCACACTGAGCTGGGCAGGTCCCAGGTTGAGGTCCAGCGGTGCACACTGAGCTGGGCAGGTCCCCGGTTGAGGGCCAGCGGTGCACACTGAGCACTGAGCGGGGCAGCTCGCAGGTTGAGGTCCAGCAGTGCGCACTGAGCTGGGAAGTTGGCGAAGAGCTTGGCGACGAGTTGGCAAGGTTGGCAAGGCGGAAGTGGAGGTGGAAGAGGCGGAGGCGAGGAGG
>Ga0126342_10003874_pt1 | contig 25132 bp, 18 predicted proteins | sample Cyp1metagenome_FD_92528 | JGI IMG/M metagenome (GOLD analysis project Ga0126342, IMG submission 92528) | Coral microbial communities from Lord Howe Island, Old Settlement Bay, Australia - Cyphastrea 1 metagenome | ecosystem: Host-associated > Invertebrates > Cnidaria > Coral ...
CATGCCAAATGGGCTTGCCTGTCTGCGACCCCGTTGCTCGACACTCCTTTCCCCGCTGCCCAGTCACCCTTGCGTCACCCAACTCTGCGTCGCCTGTCTTCATCCCCTTCCGCACTTCTTGGCTGTCGCCTCTTTTTCTCTTTTCTTCTAGCGCCACTGTAGACGTCTGTCTCCCGAGCAACGCACCGAGGCAACCGATACTTGCCGACGGCAAAAAACTCGACCCCAAAAAAAAAAACGGCCGGGCAGCTGAGCAACGCTCTGCCGTGCCTTGCGGCAAGTCTGAGCAACGCTCTGACCCCCAGCCGTCAGATCCGTGCCTCGGCGCTCACCGGCTTCTAACACCTTGCCCTGCTCTTGTGAAACGTGCCACGCCGGATCGCCTACGTTGGTTCTCTACCGCACACATGCCAAATGGGCTTGCCTGCGGCGGTTTTCCAACCATGCCCTTCAAAACACGCCGGGTCGACCGCTGGCCTTCTCGAATCGGTCCGGGCAACGCGCTCACGTTACTTGACCCAGACTGTCTCTCACTACGACTTCAACAGGCCATGACGGAAACTGTGTTCACGGTCCACCTGCCGTGCTCTACCATGCCCCAGATGCATACCCCTCAAACCATGCCGGGTTGACCGTGCTGGCTGCATCTGAGCAACGCTCTGACGCTTGCTTGGGCCACACTTTCGCTGAACCCGCCTTCTGGTGGGCTAATCTAACCCTGGGAGTCCTCGACTATTCAAACAAAGGCTGTTATACATCGTCCATTCTATGGCGTGAACCCCCTTTGTTTGGCTATTTTCAGGTACATGGCATGGATGTCAATCATGGATGGTTGACATGGAAGCCATTTGGCTGGGAGGGACCATTGGGAACATGTGTGCATGGGTAATTGCACACAGCATCATTGATGTCTTAAATGTCACCAAATGATCTACCAAGATATTTACTATATTCTAATAATATAATTAATATAATATAATATATATTACTTGTTTGTGTTCAACTGGAATATTGCTGGTGATCGTGGTAGCCATGGCATTGAAACCATTTGGCGCCCATGGTGGTCGATCAATAGATGAAGCGCTCACTAGCAGCACGTCCGGGTCTTGGATTGTGAAAGTCAATCTGGTTGAGCAAGTCACAATGATCATATATGATTCGGCTTCATTTAGTTGACTTATGTTGATTTCTTAATTAGGATTCGCCCTCTTAGCCTCCACCCACTGCCAAGGCCATTTGGAAGAGTTGACTGGTGATGACATCATTGACACTGATGAATTAGTAGGTGCCTCCCCACCGTGCTACTTGCACCACAGGTTTTATTGTGCATCAGGTAGTGATCAGTGGATACATGATTTTTCTTTGCATTTTCTGCAGCACGATCTGGCTGAGAGTGTTTGACAGAGTTTTTGCATTCTTATAGAAGGGGAACTCATATATGTAAAATAAATGAAACAAATTTCAATTGAAAACCACCAAAGCAGTCCAATTGCAAAGGACTGCCTGCCAACTCATTTTCTCGCCAGCAATCCAGTTGGCAGCCATGAGTCACATCACGCATCCGAAGCGCTTAGACCCAAAACGGGTTGCCCTTGTGAAGGACAGATCTGTTTTCGGGAATGCTATATTATCTTTTATTGACCGAATATTTTCTGGGTGTTTTGATGACAACAACAAAACATCAAAAACACATCCAAGCGCTTCGTTCAACTGGGCAGACATGCTATATACACAAAGTTCTGACTAGGCCACCAAGTATGTTAACTTGCAGGTTTGCTATATAATATTTAAGTCATGTATGCCATGCATGTAGAAATTAGACAATATATTAATACTAGTATCTCAAAACTAATTATCGATGTAATATTTGATATACGTTGTACAGTACATGTGGGTGCGTATATGCGTGTGGTTGTGTATGTGTGTGTGTTGGGGGTCTTTGTGATTTTGCATATTTCTCATGTATCCATCAGTCACATTTGGAAGAATATAATTTTATTTACATGTCAGGAAATGCCTCCAATACTTTAAAGTGTGTAGCTAATGCTAAAGACCACCTTTCAGCTTGTCAACATGTGCAGGAATTTCTGAAAGTGTTCTGCGAGAATGACGACTTCCTTGCTCAGAGGAGGAAGGTCTTGCGTTTGCGAGCAGGGTTGCGGGATGAAGATCGCCGACTAGTTTTTATCTCAGCTGGTCAAGAGTGGGCATTGCGTTAGTTTGCGTTTTTTGCTGGAAAAAAAGTGTTATTGTAGTGTTCTTTTCACCTTTCCGGCTCCTGATGCATACATTGACAGTTGAGGTTCCCAAGTTCCGCTTCTTGATCTTGGAGGGAAAACGAACTACAGAAAGAGAGGTGTGCTCTTGTGTTTTTGTTTACAACTTAATTCTTGCAGTTTGCGTTCAATAAGTTGGGAGTTTCAAGTTATCAACTAATTATAATATAATAATATTACCTCCCTTACTCGCGAGGTTGAATCAGACCACAACTTTGAGCTGGTCCTTCAGTACATGGCCTCTTTTGCCCATGACCTCCCTCGTCGGAAAGAGCTGGAAGTGGGGGGCTTTGATGTTTCAGATAGCTGATATGTTTACTGTTTTTTTGCTATTTATTTATAGTTTTGAAAACATGTGCTATGCACATGGTGTTGCAAGCCTAACATTTTCAGTGCAACAGGAGCATCACACATTTAAAAAAATAATTCAGTTGCAGCCGATCTCTTCCTAGGCAAGCCTGGCTTGGGCTTCAAGTCACTACCGTTTGAACCCATGGAAGGATTTCCCGAAGCACCAGGCACGATTGCGCATAACGTTTGATAATAATCATGAGTTGTATAAATGCATATCTTCATATTTCATAAAATTAAAAAATGTATTATACCAAGTGCCCACTGTCCAGGATTGGAGTTCAGTGGAGGCTGGTGTGCTGATGGATGCGGCTAGCTATTGCATGAACCGGTTTCAACGCAATATCGGGGCTAGGCTGGGGGCTTTCTACTTCTCAAATTTTATTCAGCACAGACATGAAATTAAATCGTTTTGAGGAAAGGAGTTTGCGCTATTGCTTGTGTTCAGATTTATGTTTTCTTTGCTTAGGCCTGGCCATGAGCGAATGGAGCAAATCAAGACAGTGATCAGGGTGAAGTTGGAGGACCTGAGCAGTCTTTAGTTTCAACTTTGAATATAAAAAGACATGATATTGCACAAGTCGAAATTACTACTATATTATCCGCAAATTTTGATATGGGTGTAGGAAAACAACTTGCTATCACCAGAGGGGAAGAAGGTTGCAAGCCGTGGGCGTGGGATGAGTGCGAAGAAGGCTGGGTGTTAACCTCTGCCAGGTTCAATTGATTAAAATAATTTGGTGGCATGGGTTGACAATGTGATTTTTTCCTATTTTGCAACACTTCATTACCAAGATCATATATCTATTAAACAGTTCATTTCTACGTCACCATTGTATTTTGTGTCTTAAACACACATCAGCTCACAGATGCATGCTGATTTTGAAAGAAAACAAATACATGCAGGTTTTAGTTTCAATTTATTCCCAGAACCTACCTCCTCCAGAAGTAGCCATTCCCAACCCCCATCACTACCTCCCTTGCTTCTACTTGCAGGCCGTTGTCGACCCTGCGACAGTCGACACCCAACTTCCAGAAGACCATGCCCTCTACGAGCCCAGCCCGTCACCCGTCCATGCCATGCGGGATCTGGATTCCCCCGGTGTTTTGTTAAGGGGCTGCTCTACCTCTGACCTGGATGGACACGTGAATACAACCCTTGAAGCACTGGATGATGCCCATGACACCCCGGGTTTCGAAGAAGAACAGCCTGAAGAAGAGGAGTTAACCCATGATGAAGATGTAGATGTAGAGGAATACCAGGACAACAACACTGTGTTGGAAATTGAGTCGGATGAGGAGTGTTGTATGTCACCTGCTTGCAAACAACCCCTGAAAGATGCTGCTGATTCTACTGGCAATGTTCCCAAGGAACATATTGCACCAGAGGCCCCCATGTCAGAAAAGCATGTGGTTGACACTGGTGCGCTTGGCAGTAGCCCCAAAGAAGACCCCGAAGCTGCCCCAAAGAAGGATCTTTTGGGAGGCAACCCTCCAGATCCATCAAAAGGTCCCGTTGCCACGACAAAAGAAGAATCAGAAAAGGTAAAAGAACAGAAAGCAGCAGAGGAATGTGAAGACGACGTGTTCAGTGCCCCAGAAGAAGAGATGGAAAGCTCAAGAAATCGTGGTACTTTCAAGGTGGGGGTTGTTCAGCCTAGGCCTACTCTCGAGTTAATGTGGCACCCCTTGGTCCTACAACAGTGATAGTATATATAATATATATTATATATAATAATTATATATATAATATATACCACGTTTTATAATCCAGGAAGTTACTTTATAATATATGTAACATGTCCAATTTTTTTACAGGTTCCACTGCTCACCCGTGTGGGTGGCCAGGACCGAAGACCTTTGGTCGCGGTGACCCCAGTTCCAGAGGACTTGGAGAAAAAGGTGGATGAGCTTCATTCATCTTTAAATGTGGAAGAGATGACTGAAGAACAAGCGAAAGCTGAACTGCTCAAGGCATTCTTGGGAAGTATTGTGCCTGAATCACTGTTATTTGTCTTGATTTATTTCGATACCATCACCTCATTTTTTGGTGGCAACTTCATCCGATTCTGTGGTGATGTTTCTTTGGACTTTCTGGTGTTGTTTTTCCTAAAGTTCATCGAGTCAGAGATGCATGGATTCCATGTTATCGTATATTGTTTACTGGGTCCAGCTGAGTGTAATGGGATTGATTTGGCCTCGTCCCTTTCATTCTTACCTAGTTACATGCATACATATATATATATTATAATTCAATAATATATATAATATATTAGACAACCAGTATGTTTCTCTCTTGGGGAGTTGACAGTTTCTTTGTCGCAGGCCCAACAAGCAATTCGTGAAATGCAGCGAGAACAGCAAATGGAGTGGGAGGATCCTGATAAGTACTACGCTGGTCTTCTTGACTCTGAAGATCCTGAGTCAAAGGGAAAGTCGAAGGGCAGGGGTCGAGCGCGAGGCCGAGGTCGAGGTCAGAAAGGAAAGGGAAGGGGGAAAACCAAATGCAAAGGAATCTCCAAAAGCAAAGGGAAAGGTGAAGAGGATGGCAACAAGGCTGACCCCCAAGGTGAACCATCGGCAAGCTCTGCAGCAATTGAGCGGAAGGCAGTGGCCACTGATGGATCGGATGATTTGCCTGTTAGCTCCCCAGCAAAGAAACCGAGACATGAAATGCCCAAGAGCCCAAAGGTTAAGTCCACAAATGCGAGGAGAAAATTGTTGGCCGAAAAATCTCCTGGGGGTGCTGCAAAGAAGGCAAAGCATGTTGCAGCTGGACCTGATGAGACGAACGATGTGGAGGATTGGCTTGTGTGTTTGTTTCGACAGCTGAACTAGATGTGCATGTATATGCATGTTTATATACGTTTTTAATTATATCATATCATATATTATATAAGTATCATATATATTCTGACTTCCGAAAATTTCCAAATCTTCAATTAGGCTTTTTCTTACGGCATACATGTGGGCCTCAGGAGCATGAACCTGAAGCTGATGTTCGTGCACACGTCCATCAAGAGCACCCAGGAACCACTGAAGATCTACAAGAGAAGAAGAAAGCACAACAGGAAAAAAGCAACAAGGTTGGGTCACAGGGAGGTCTGATATATTGCTCGCAATTATATTATTACTGCTCTTCATACACGTGTTGCGGATTTGAATTAAAATGACCATGGTGAGTTCCAGGTTGTGATTTATTTAAATCGTACCCTTGGAAAACAAACTACAACATGCATCACGTATAATAATTTCACTATTTATCGCACAAAGTTTTATTAAATAGATGGATCAATGCACAACCATTTATTTCTGCTATGTTGAATTCGTTGTGGCCAGGCCAAGCTTGCCAATTTGGAGCTGCTGAAGAAATCTGTGGTGGGGGACCCTTTGCTCGAGCTGCCATCTGAGGAGGGTCTTGCGAATCAAAAGTGCCTTACTTAGCTCAGTTGTTTCAGTCGGTTATTTCTCCTCAACTCTATTACTGAACATGTCGGGAGCATGTGTGTGTGTGTGGGTGTGGGTCATGTGTACTGTGTGAGACAGGTTAACAGGTATACAAGTGAAGTGTTGTTGTTGATGATGGTGACGACTATTGTTGTTATTGTGCAGTGTTGTTGGTAATGATGGTGATGAAGGTCTTTGACACTGGCTCCGCCTGACGATTTGCCCCCGGAGCTTTCAGAGCATGCCACCCGTATTCAGATTTTGTCGGGGGCTTATCCGCTCTTGATTGCAACAGACAGCAACATCAATAACATTCTAACACGTAGCTGTGTGAGCTATTGGCTATATATAATATAAAAACATATATAATACACACTAATGGATTGATCAATATTAAAGCCTGTGTTTGTGTCTCCATGCATAGGCCTGCATCTTAAAAGCATCTTAAAAATATCTTTACAAACATGACATACCTGCAGTATGTGGCTGAGGCTGGTCCAATCGAGATCTGCACAGGCCGCGTTTTATGTCCCATGTGTGAACGACACCGTGCTGAAGAAGATCAATGAAGCAACAGCCCTGGATCTCAAGGCCAGTATTTCTTCTGCCAGGTTATAAGTTTATAAGTTTATAATATCAATTGATCGTTAGAAGTTTTGATGATAATTATATGAAATCCAATGTGAATAATGTACCCCAAAAAGCCCTTACTGCTATGGATTAGGGCATTGCATACACTGGCACATGTGGTGTTGGATGGGTGATTTCGATGTCCACAAAATACACGAATTATACATGCAAACGTCATGACATATATATAATAATATTATAATATATATAATATTATTTATGATATATAATATATAATATATAAAAATATCTTATATAATATATATTGTACATAGAAATATTATATTATAAAAATAAATATCATACGTACAATCTTCAGCAATCAGATATTTGAAACATTTTGAAATAAACATGCATATATTAGCTGCATTTATATTGATGAAGAATGCGTTATTGATATAATATATGATGTCTATCATATGATGCCTCCTTTGCCTATCCATGTGCCAGGCCAATGCACAATCTGGCGTCAGCCTGTCATGGATGAAGCGTGGTGGTCCGCTCTTGGCGCTTGACCCTCAGAAATTGGTACGGTGTGGTAGGGATATGGTGGCTCTGTGCCATTTAAAGTAGACAATCGACCCATTGTCAAATCACAGCCTGTTAGGGTAAAAGCAGCACACATGAATTGGCAATTCAGGCTGTGATTTGGCTGCCAGCATTGCTAGCACAGGCTTGGGTGTGCCACCCACAATGCAACCCTCAAAATATCATATTTTAGTTTTGGACATTATAGAATTATAGCTAATATATATAATACATATAATATTATATGTATTACAATATCATATAATTTCTTATAAAAATCTTATTATGATTGTAGTAAATATATATATATATAATATAGATCAACTATTATATATTATATATATTAAAATTGCATTATAAATAATTAATATTATATAATATAAATTATATAATATATATAATATATATAATATATATAATATCTTAATAAATATATATGATTAAAAATTAAATATATTATTCTATATATAATATATATGCATACACATCACCTGACCTTGCATGCCTACCGAATGCCAAGGTGGAAGTTGGCTAAGATGGTTGCATCGTGGACGCCACCTGCTGGCCTCACTCAGTGAACCGAATCCTCAGCTGGGCCGAGCAGCAGGGAGGATGTCATAGACAGACCTATCTGTAGTAGGGGTTTCAGATGGTCTTCAGGCTTATACTTTCTGCAGGATGTTTATGCCCATAGGACTTTGGGGATATCAACGTTCTGGATTGGTCACTTATAAAGAAACTATTGCATATTACGAAGATTTTATTTATCCCATATATGTAGGCTGCAAAATTGTTTATCGAAAACACTGCCTGCAATATTCCCCAATACTTTCTGCAAATTTGGTTGATACTCGCAATGTCAGTGACCAACCAGCCTTTGTTGATAGCCCAAGTAGTTTTGACATTCGATGCGAACCAGATAGTGCAGTTGCTCCTGGCCCCTCCCAAAGAACAATTGATGGTTAATTTTTGGGGTGTTGACATTCGTGTGTGATTGCACCCCTGCCCCCCAAAAAAAACATATCTCTATTAAATGTGCCAATGCTTTCGTATATCATTCGGGGGCCTGTGGACACATGGAGCCACATGTGCTCGCGTAGTCTGTGCTGGTTCGATCTACCGTTTAATCAACCAGGGTTGCGCCATGTGGTACGCTATAGCCATGTCACATCACAATACAAGTGATGGAGCATTATCATCAATAGTTGGCTGGCAGGAAAGAGGTTGCCGATGTGCCTTTTCAGCTGGAGTTCAATTCTACTTTGAGATTTTATGGCCTGGTCCATGGTATCCGCACTCAAACTTTGAACTCCCCTGTAAAAGAAATATCGATAACCCAATGATCATGAAGGTGACTGCATGTTTGTTAAGAAAACCAACATTCCGTACCTTTAGTTGAAAGCAGGAAAAATTCATCATGAAATCTCAAAAGATGATCAGTACCTCTTTTGATCCCATCATCCCCTCTGAGTGCACCAGCAGTTTCGAGGTGGCTCAATCCACAAAGATCAGAAGGCCACGTCACGCCTTAGCTTCGTCAGTGGCCATGGCAGGGAAAAATGGTAAGCCATGGACATCATCACCCCTTGCCCTGTCGAAGCAAGCAAGCTTCAAGCTGTTGCGATGGGGCTTTCCCTTGGTAATGTTACTGTTCTTAATTGATGAATTGTGTCAATATGAGGTGGTTAAATCCATATTGGCCATGTCATTTATTTTTTTTGTTATATTTTATTTTTAGCAAGCTTGGAAACGTGTCAGGGCTTCATATCATGTCCCTGCAAGAGTCTATTCCTGATAACCAAGGTTCCATTTGGTGGACATGATTGCCCAGTGTTCAACAGAGAACATGCAACGTGTGGGGGCCTCATCTCTAAATCAACTGGTGTTATAAAGAAATACCAGCCAGTTAGATGCATTCAAAAATGTGTCACCTTTTTTGAAAATTTCGTTGAATGCACCCCCATCCCCACAGCAAAAACAATGGTATAACGCTGATGTGTTTCTTTTCAAAACCTGATTGTTTATTGCCTTCAAGATCTCATGAGGGTCTTATCGTAGCTTATACGTGCACATTTTCATTCTGCAACACAGGACTTGGACGTGGTCGATGCCTTTGCTGGAGCAGCTGCAATTTCCTCTACCTACCGTCCAAGCCCCAGCAGCCCATCTAAATGCAGTGTTGACTGGCTGGTAAATTGTTGCCAAGAGATTACTTGCAAAAGTTATGGTGGGGCAATTGACAGCCTAGTGTGTGGTATGGCCTCAAATCCTAGGCCAGAATGGTCTGAAAGCGCCCGGTCCTCATCTTGTAGGGGGTGCACATCAGTGCCCTTTGTAAAGTTGCTATGTTGGACATGTTTTCCTCTGTAGCATTCATATAATGGATGGCCCCCTTGATAAGTAATTAATGAATAATTATATTATATTATTATATATATTATATTGTAGGGTCCTGAAGGTATACCACAGATGATTGATTTATTTGCGTCCCCGTGATCCTTCTTCCCGTAGCAGTGTGTGTGTGCAAATGTTATTTTCCCGCTTCCCAAGGGAAAGCTTTGATCTGTCGGATGGTGTCATCGGAGACATTTTGGACCCGCTGGAGCCTTATTTGTCTTTGAAATCTCTCAAACAAACATCTATGCATATGTTCTATTGCTATAATTATGTTTATGTGATCTATGAACCCAATCAACTGCCAAACATCACCAGAACATCATGTTGGTGCCAAATGCAAACAGATTTGATATGGTGTTGCAATCTCCCGATGAGTTGCCATTCACATCTTCCCCCCCAAAAAAATATTGCAATCCTAAATCCCATTTATGAAGTACAGCACCATGTATAGTTCAACCCTGAAACTTGTGTCCTTGGGCCCGTACGTGGAACTGTGCTCAGGATTGGATTTGTGGCAATTGTAAAATTGGTGCTGCGCCTGCGTCCGGGGGGCCTCCTTATCGGGGGCCCCCCTTGTTCCAGCTGGGTTTTTATCAACCGGGCTACCAGTCGTCGGAGTCGATTTAGGGTTAACGGAGATTGTCAGAAGAAATATGTCAGAGAATCGAATACGATCCCTAGCTTTCAATGGCAGTCATTTTAATCTTATTTTGTTGTGTAGTTGACATACCCTGAACCCTCTATGATTTGGAATGCTTTTGTGGGTGATGGATTGCAAAGAAAACACCATCAATGTTCTATAGTTAGTACGTGTTATCTAAGGATCACATGTCGCTGGGTATTACTACTATTTCTGGCAACTGCCAGAAATGTGCTAACAGTGACAGAACAGCCGCGGAGCTCGCTGATGACCTTGTATGCCTATTTCCGCTACTATGCCATGGTAATTCGACCATTTCCATGGTTCAAAACCTCATTGTCATGGGCTTACAGTTTCTGCAAAGCCATTGGGACAAAACAAATACAATTTGTTGATGCACATGTGCAATTGTGAAATTAGCTCATCTTGAAAACTAGAATCTAGCTAGCATTGAACTGAGTTCTATGGGGGCCCATGGCCATCTTTCCATGAAGCCAACTCTATGCTTCGGAACAGCGTCCTGGCCTCAACCAGCCAACAATCTTCTTTCGGCAAAGTGGACCATCTAAGCCATCAACCTCGGTGATGCAAGGTGTTGGCTTCCATCGTTGGTCAAGAAACTCACCAACCGGGACCGTGCCCGGATCGCCAAAGGGAAACAGGACAAATCCAAGGCCATGGTCATCCGACGTCAGAACAAAGCAGGTAAAAAGACCGTGTAACTTGATCAAGACATTTTTTGCATTCCAATCCGGATTGCATTTTGTGAGGGATTTGGATACTTTTGGGATCTTTTGGTGTATATTATATAAAACACAAAATTACAAAAAATATTATAACTAAATAACATCAGCCATGGTTTTTGTTTTCACCATAACAAAACATCTAAGGCAAGGCGGACCCGGCATGAAAGGGTCAGCAGCTTATCCAAAGCCCTTCGCTAAAAAGATCATGAAGCTTCACATGGCAGACACTTGCTAGCAAACATTGATCCACTTATCTTAGTTGGGTGTTGTTCTACCTCGATCTAGATACCCAGTATTTACCAACACCACCATCCATTCTCCCAATCCATGCTGGCGTCCCGGCACTGAGGATTCCTCTGAAGCACCCTTTGGGCAGTCCGGTTTGCCAGACAAGATTCACGAGGTGGGAAAATATTTTTGGATGAGAATATCACATAAAAGCATATAATTACCAAATACAATAAATTTGGAAGACTTACTATCATAACATAATTATATTATATACGTATATTCTATATTTTGGATTGTGGTGATATTTTGGGAACATTACATGCATAGCATATGATATAAGTTGTTTTTATTTCCTGGAACCACGTGATCATCCTGATATGCAACCGATTTGGTTATGCAATCTGGCAAGTGCACACATGCACAGGTATTGCAAAGGGTATTGCATCTGTAGCACAGTCATTATGATATTTGCTCTTGGCAAATACAATTGTGATATTTATTTGCTGTGTGTGTGTGTTTATAATTTAGAATCATGTAGGTGCAATGCATGATTTTTGTTTTGCATATGTCTTCCATGTGGTGGAAGTGCACACCGATATTTGATATGCGAAACAAGTACATGCCTTCCAACCGAATTATATTGTACCATATAAATTAATCATATACGATATTTATTAATTGTCCCATTGTCCCACCCATGATAACACGCATACGATTTTAACCCATGCTCTGCCACTATCTCCCCTTTGTACAAGTTCACTCCCATCATCCTTTATCAAACACCACCAGATCTACATCCAACCAACTTCCACCAACGCTGCACCTCCCAACAATCTACTATCCTACCCCGTCCCGCCACCCTCCATCCCTCCACTACTACCCTTGCCTGCTACTGCCACCACCACCAACTGTACCATTTGAACCCAAGTTTCACAGCATGTATACCATTCCTTCCCTATCGATATATTACATTACTGTCTCAATCTAATCACCCTGGTACCTCATCACTGTGCAGGCGCCCTACCGCTGGAGACATGCAAACCTCACTTCAGTGAGGGATCTGCTCAAGCAGGAGGTGGCGGCTGGCCACTACGTTCCCATTTTAAGCCGGGGGTTGGATGATGCATCCTAAATCCCATGTGGCCACACATACACCTTTCCCGGTGGAAATGTTGGCTGCAAAATTTACTATATGTGTGCACTACCCGTGCCCATGGGTGAAATTCAATGTCGCATGGGGCTAGTACAGGTGCCGGTGTGTTTACTCACTGGAGTTGCGACAGCTGTTCCACTTTCTTGTGTGACAAGCTCTTAAGTCTGCTTGGCTGGGTATGTTCAACCATACAGTGAACATGACATACATATTTATATTTGTTATATGATATGCATTTGTCCTTTCTACTACATAGTGTCCATACCGACCCGGCTGGGCTTTATCTGCAGATAATTTGCATCTTGCCTTCATTTGTAGCAGAGACTGACAACTATGTTGGCTGGGTCAAAAAATGCTGTTAGGGCTGACCAATTAGTACAAATAGACACCTAGTGGGCCTGTCCCAGGGGTAGCGTGAAACCAGCGTGAAACCAGCGTGAAACCAGCGTGAAACACCAAAGTATGGCGTGAACGACCAAAGAATGGCGTGAACGACATATACCCCAAAATCCACATTTTTGGAAAAGCTGTTTTTGGAGCACTTTCATTGTTTGTGCGTGCCATTATACTTGGGTCGCAATATTTATGCTATCAAGGGTTCCCCAACCTGTTGTAGACCAGTGTGGCAGGGTAGTGGCTGTGCCTGTCATGGCAAGCTTAGCGGGTTTACCTCCTGATGTTGCCCGGGTGCTGCAAGAAGCTGCACGTCGTGCTGAAAGGCACGCTGTGCTAGATAGCGCCATGACACAGATGCAACGGCTACTTAACATTCCTGTGGCACCCGAGATGCTACCATGGGGGTCAGCCATGTCCCAGTCTAAGGCTTATTTTTTCAGAACATGGATCAGCACTACGATTATAATATGTCAGTTAATGTGTGCTGATGATCAGGAATGTGTTGGCACTATACCATATTAACTTTATATACATCAGGCACATGCATGTGTCCATGATACACAATGCCATGCGAATTTGAATTCAAATCTTGTTAGTTGAAATGTGCAACATTATTTATTTGGTGTGACAGCTTTGTCAAGGTTGCGCACTGAAACAGCAGCAGCACCCACAGCAGAGCAAGAGGTGCCACCCCGGACTGAGACTGCAGGACTGGCATGCACCCCATACACACACATACACACCAACCACACGCACACATAAATATATATTATATATTACATACGTACTTACGTACGTACATACATGTGCATATGTATAAAACAAGTTCCCATTTGACACCACTGCAAATGTTTCTATGTTTTTTGTGATTCAGCTTCTGCTTGATGTGTATATCAAATAATATTAATGCAATATTATTTAATTATTGTTATTGATTGTTTCATACATTGTATATAGTACAGGATCGAGTCACACTGCCAGAATTGAAGAGCCCATATAGGTTGATGTATACAACTATAATCATGCATATTTATTTGATCTTTGGGGTTTCCTGCATATGGTGGAAGTTCTGGTGTGTGCATATGTAGGTCCACTTAGTATGGGTCCTATGATGGGAAATATGTTTACCCGTCTTCATTGATTTAAAGACTATTGCTTTATAGTCCCGTTTTTTGGCAACCTGAAAAGTACTGGTTTCTATACCTCCCAAAATCATGTTTCAATCAATAATGCACACATGTACCACTGCAACACCTCTGTTGTCATAGTTTCTGGATCCTACCTTTTAACCTGTATTCCCTAGCCCTAGGTGTGTGACCTGCCCTGTGTTGTCCCTGCTTTGTGGTCACTGTGGTGCAGGAGCAAGCCCAGGTGCTTCAACAGTTCCAGGCAAAGAAGACGAGCTTGGAGCAGCTTTGCAGGCTTCTGCTACTGGTGTGCACACCCCCCGTGACAAGATTCGCAAGGGTCAGTCATGTGATATCAACAATCCATCCCATGAGAAAATCTCTGGCCCTCGTGGACATGCACGTCGTCCCCGAAGGAAACATGTTAGGAAGGCTTGTGAGAAGGCTAAGGAAAGGGGTGGTTTCACAGCAGGGCGTGAAGTTGGTTCAGTTCCAGCCTCTACAGAAAATGAGCAGGCAAGCAATGGTAAAAAATGTACAGCAGCCAAGTCAGCACCACCTGCCCCCCCTCTGGGTCACACAGGGAATGAGTCAACGCCAGCTGGCAAGCCTACTGTTGGAAAGACAGAGCCGTCTAGTGCAAGCAGAGCAGATGCCGTGCAGCAAGTGAAGGCTGATATGTTGCAACGATCAGACACGCAAGACCAACTTGGCACTCCATCACATGCACCCGCTGTGGGTGTAGCTCCAGCAGTTTCTTCGAGCCACCCGCCCCCTGCAGTTACCCCCAGCCAACCGGCCCGTGAGAGCACAGCACCCACAGTAGCCGGAACACATGCAACAGTACCAAAGGCCGCGCCAACTGTGCCAGCACCTGATGCAAGACACACAGCACCACGCACTGCAGAACCCAAAGCGCCACCAGCAGCACTCCCAGCAGCACCCCCAGCAGCACGCCCAGCAGCACGCCCAGCAGCACCCCAAGCAGAAACCAGCAACAACACAACCAATGCTGGGAACACCATGGGGGGTGATGGCTCAGACTCTTCCCCTCCCTCGCCAGTTCCATCACCATCTCTGGCACCATCTGTGACACCATCCGTGGCACCATCAACCAGTGCGACAGACCCCCCTGCTCCCACTGGAAGAAGAAGGCGTGCCCGAACTGTGGAAGAAAAAGCCATTCATGCAAGGTTTATGCGCTTTACCCGCAGCATCAGGAGCCCCCAGGTTGCAAGTGGTACACTGATTTATAATGGATACATGATTTCCCAACACATCAACTGAGTGTGTGCTGTGCATCCGTGCCTACAATGCAATGTATTATGTGAGACTTCCCTCCATCTTCGATTTGAAAGCATGCATGCTTATGCACTACAGTGTCCACAATAATATATGCATTTACATGTGCACCGGAATCTTAAAATCACGATGGTTCTTTGATGGAATGTATTCCAGCCCATTTCACCATGATTACAGTTAATATTAGGTGTGCAAACATTTGTTGCTTTTCTGTGATTCAGTGTAAATAGAACCAAACCTACATTGCAGGGTCACTGCAGGTGCATTTATGTTTGAGATGATTTTGTCATGTTTCCCTGTTTTTCCCGTGTTCCCGCCTGTGCCACATCTAAGACCACTCGCCGCCTGAAATGCAGAAAGCACACAAGGCTGCCAAGTACTGAGACTCGTCTTAAATATGTGATTGGGGTATATCACATTAGAAAACCCTCGCCAGTGGAATACAAGCTATCACATTCCAACTTGGTTTTACGGTTTTTTTGGAAATCGATTGTTATTTCATAATTGTTATTCTTTCTGAATGGCCAACCTATTGTCTGACCGACTTGTGCTACAACCACACCAAAGTCAATCTTGATCCCATGTGTTATTTTGATTTGTGTGCATCTAACTCGTGATACTTCACTTCGCTGAGGAACAACATGAACCCAATTAATTATGGTTGGATTGGTTGACTATCAATAATTGTAATATGTATACTATAGCTATATATTCTGAAACTATGCTATGCATGCTGCAACCGTTTTTAGGACATATTCATATTGTGTGATGTGACTGTGGTAGCTCGTGATATCATATACTGTTCGATACTTATGCATTATGTATTTTATCTAGCATGATTTTGCGAGTAATATGTTTGACCTATGTGCACGATAAACCCAGCAGTTGGACATGGTGTTGTATTGATAGAGGTGCATATTGTGTGTGTGTGTTGCTGATTTTGCCTGGTGTTTTTCTTAATGGGGGGCATCTGTGTCCCATAGTGGTTTTTTGGCACCCCCCTGGACTTGAAAATATGTTACATGATTGATCATGCCCCACCTCAACTGGTGATGCTAGTGATTTGAAGGGGTTAGTGCAATTTTTGTGCATGTGCGCAGGCAGCCAGCAGCTGCAAGTGCTTCTAGATGAATGGATCACCTGCAAAGGTGAGTGGAGCAGAAGCACGCTTTGTGAACGGATGACTGCTTCAAAGTCTGTGCGAAAGCACGGAGCACGTGTCTGGTTGACACGAAGCCAAATAGCAGCGAAGTACAATGATCACAATGTGGCAATGGAGATTTGCTCGGCAAAGCTCGATGATCCAGCTATCAGGGAGACGCAGACGAAGCCGCATCCAGATGCACCGGAGAGCGAGGCAGAGCGGGCAGCCAAACTTGTGATGTTCAAACTTATATTATTTTTACAAGTCTAAGTCTGATTTCTCAACATTGATCAGTACCAAAATCATTATTATGCAACATACCTGAAACGTGAAAGCAAAATCAAACAAAATCAAATTGCTGGGAAACTCTTGGCTTGTGTGTTGCCGTTCTATGCCACTGCAACAGGAGGTATGTATCAAAGATGTTTGTATGAGTGGCCTGTTGCACTGGATTAATTTTAACTCGATCAATACTGCAGCTCTTGTGCGCAGGCGTTGCGTCTTTTCCTTGTATGGGATAGCGAAGGGATCCAAGAGTCAGAAGACCGTGTACTGCAGCAAATCTTCGAGAGTGTCGAAGATGAGACTGATGCTAGCGAGTCAGAGGGAGGAAAGAAAAAAAAGGGAGGATCGAAGAAGAAGGGGAAGCGCAGCAGGTCCGGCAGGTCCAGTGTGACTTCAAGGGCATCGAGCAATGACTCCTCGTCAGAGGCGATGTGTTCACTGCATGGTGTTGGGCATGTTTGCCACAAGCACTTGCCATAAGCTTCTGCCACAAGTTGGTCTAACAAATATATAATTAATGGATTGAACATTGCATGAACATACAATGCATGTGTATGTGTGGTGTGTAGCTAACAGAGTACTTTTGTAGACTTACTGATTGCTGATATCGATGGAAAGCACAGCCACTTGCTGAATCCAAGTATGTCTAATATTACTTGTTTTGTGCAGGTGCTACCCCAATCCATTTGAGATGTTTGTCTGCATTCATCCAAGAAAAAATCTATCTGTTTCAATCGAGCATTCTGGTCCTTAATTGGTCTTTGGCATACATGCTCTGGAGGGAAAACACAAGAAGAAGAAGAGCAAAAAGGCAAAGAAGGGCAAGAAAGAAACAAAAGAGAAAAAGGAGAAGCGCTTGGAGAAAGACAGAAAAAAGGCTGAGAAAGATCGCGAGCGTGAGGTTGAGAAGAAAAAAAGGGAAATTCTGCAGAAGGGCAAGAAGGCAGGTTCTGACGTTGACACATATTGTTTCTCCAATTGCTTCACAAGGCTTGATTCAAATTCAAGGATTCCTGTGATCACACCACCTTTTGTCAGCACGGAAGCCTGTGTGTGTGTGGATTGCACTTGTATCAGGGCATGGATGTACATAGAAGATCTTCAATTGTATTTCTCAAATAAAATCAAACCTGAATCTGATTACCCCAGGGCTTGGCAAATTTCGATGTGATTTGACAGGCCATGTTTTGTTGGTCACCATTAGCTATTGCGCCAGGCATTGACCAAAATGAATGACCGCATCGCGCTGGCCTCGAAGAAGCAGGATGTCGTATCGAACATGCCGGGGCCTTGGGATGGTGTGAGGTTTAGCATATGGGAAACACAAGCCGCAAATTTTCCTATCATAGCAGTATATCATATAGCTGTCAACACCCAAATTCTATCATATATTATGCAGTAGGGAATGTGGTGTTCATAAGATCAATGAGATTACAATGAATTTTTGAACTCTGATGCAGGGGATGATGTTTAGTTAGTTGAACCTGATGATCCTGATGCCCATTGCTACAGACGATTTGTAAATCAACCGTAGGTTATAAGCCAAATAGATTGCAATAAGGTATGTGGATACCATGGTACCAAAATTTCAGATTCTGATACCCATACAATGTCTTCTGACTCTTCTGGTGCTAGATTTGTTCATAAGTAAGGGGGTTTATTTTTTTTGCAACATATACTCTTATAGAATATGAACGGTTGGGGATATCAATGAATGTCACAACCCACACCCATGTGGGAACAATATCCATGCATTTGGGTAGTGCATATGGAAGTCCCAATGCATGCCCATTTTTGCAGGGCATGTGTTTCCCAAGTGGCTTTAAATGTTAATTGATTATGCGATGTTATGTGTAGGTACACATTTGAAGGTTTTAAGCAAACATATAATCCATAATCAAAACATGTTTGGTAGGTGCACTGAACATCACTGAACTATGCGAATTCATATAAATACGATATATAAAATAACAGGTAATAGTTATGTAAATAATATTTATATGTTTATAATAATATAATATATATATATATATATATATATTATATTAGTTATACAAAATAATTTAATTAAAAATATATTAATCATTCAATATATATATTATAGTATAATATAATATTTTTAAATACAATATAATATAATATATAATATTATATATAATATATAATATATTATAATATAATATATTATAATATACGACTGATTGTGTTCAATAGTTCAGTGGTGTTCAGTGTGCATCGCTGGGTTAGCGCAAACATGATATGAATCGAATTAATTATAGTACAGTGGCATTTCCATGGCTGCCCTGACCTTTCTTGGTGCGCATATTTTTGAAAGCAAACTAATTGTTATAGGGAAGCCATCTCAGAGACCCAATATAGCTGGATTACAATCCCACCCTACTCCAATGGATCCAAAACAATCATCTCAGAAATAGATATACCCCAGCTACTCTTGAGGGGAGACTGTATGTACACTGATCTGAAATTTGATTCTGAAAATCAATCGCATTTAATTATAAAATATACATATATATATTATCATGTGATTATTGATGTGCTAAGTACTAAGTGATAAATACTATTTCATTTATTGATGAACAAAACATATACAAATCAACCAACCACCCATATAAGATTTATAATCTCAAAATAGCCCCACAAGAAATATATTAAGATCATATATATTACATGTAATCCCACCATTGAACCCCTCACCCTGAGGAGCTGAGAGCCCGTAAATCTGCTCAATTCGCTCAGGCCGCCGAACCTCCGCTCAGCGATTGAAGGTGAGCTGTATGGATACAAGCAGAAGCTCATCGATGCCCGAAAGAAGATTCAACATTGTGTGGACAACAACAATGTTCCTTTGTCTTCATCAGTTAGGTTTGTTATCTTCTTGTGATCGAAAACACAAATGTAAAATATGTTTGAACTTGTGGTGTTGATTCATTTGTACTCAGGCCGTATTATATATTGTTGTGTTATATTTTGGTTGGTTTCATACCCAAACTTACATGTGGGGAACTCTATATAATGAAGAATGTTAACCGCGATGCCTAGGCAGTGGGAGTTGAGTCGGAAGTCGCTTCTGCAGACAAGATCGACACTGACTTCATGGACTTTCTGGAACGGGTGAACCTGAAATGATTTTGAAATACTTCAAATGTGTGTGATCCTAATCACACTTTTTGATTTCGTTGGCCCGACCAAGTACAGTAGCCTTCAAGGTTAGTGTGCCTATTGTTTCTTGCGATCAATCTATTTTGCAAGAGTCTCTGCCCATGATTTCGGTGCCAAATAACCACACCAAAAAAAAAACATTCACTGAGCTATTTCTGTTGGTGCTTTAATCTCACTCGCAGTGACTCTCTGGGGTAGCAAGATGGTGAGCACAGTCCTTGTCGATACTCATCGATGGTCTGATGGGCCAATGTGGACTTAAAGATCAGATTTCTTAGCCTATCAGCTGAATAGACAGCTGAGATGGTGTTGTCATTAGCATCTTTGCCCGTTTGCATCCGTGTGCCCGTGTGCTGTAGCAAAGGTGACCTATTCGACCAATCCAAAGAGTGCCAAAACAATGCCAATCTTTTACTTTGAACCTGTGGGTATAGCGCATTCAAAATAATTAAGGTTGTCAACATGAACATGATCCCTTTTAGAATTCAGCTACAGGGGTGACCACCAAAAGGGAATCATCCTTCTCATCCCAACGCAGGTCCCGAAGAAGAAGGCATCTCTGCCACATTGCACAATGCGATCTATGAAGTTGAAAGTGGCGTAACTTGGCAGTTTAGTTGTTGATTGGGGTGCCAAGGTCTTGCAGGGTCAAACTTGACTAGGAGGATACATCCTGGGTAACTGTTTAAACAGTGATCTACACACATGGCCCCCCCCTGTCACTCCACAGCTGAGGGAGCGAGCGTTGGCAAAGCAATGAAGAATATCCAAGCCCATGTGAAGGACCTTTGGCACGGGTTTGTTTTTTTTCTGTGTGCCGTGGGTTACTCAAATGGTAATGCGTTACTAAATATCTCAGGCTTCCAACCACTTAAATTTGTACTTGTGATATTATGATCGATAAATAATCCAATGGGTGTTGCCATATAATATATATTCTGATTACAAATTTGTGTTGTAGCCTCGTAGCTTACTTGTATAAAATAATGATGTTATATCAGCCACTTAATATTAAGATAAAGATAAACCCATATCATGGACTCATTTGTGGGAACCAGAATCATACTTTTCAAAGGGGCAATATACCAAAGCTTATAAATATTATTATGCACATACTTCAATAAAATCAATGTTCTTTTATGTGTTATTAATATAGGTCAAGGAAACCAACTACTATCATAAAAAATGATCTCGTTTCAAACAAACAAATATCAGTCAAATGAATAAGTTGATCTTTTTGTTTGAAACAAAATCAATCATAGTAGAACTATACTTCACTTTCCTGTGGAATACACGTGCCCCTGAACAGATATGTTGTACCCAAACAACCAATTACCAATTTGCATTCTATGAAAGCTTAATATGCCTACTGCCAAGCTTTGCAGGATGCTGGGCATGGAACAAAAGAGTCAACTACCTACCGCTTGGGTAAGCTCTCTGGCAAGAATGCGTCTCGGGATTGGTGGAGGACTTTCAAGGATGGACCAGTTACTGGCAGTAATGAGTATGATTTGCTGTAGAAACCAAGAACAATAAAACAATATTTGAGATATATTTTCTGGGGTTATTTGATTTCATCGACATCAACCACTTATGGACGACTAACCCAAACCCAGCTTAGGCCATTGAAACTATTCGGATTCCTATCAAGTACAAAGATTTAAACGATGGTCTCGACAAATTTCGACTGGAGGATTGGCCAATCCTAGATCCACACAGTATTGCGAACTTCCTGTGGACAAAAGGTGGCATGAAAACACCAGAGGCAGCATTGGAAGAATATTGGAACCACAACTCCACACATGGAGAGCCCTGGGCCCAAAACGTTTCCCCCGATGTTCATCCTATTGGCATCTACGGGGACAGTGCGAGAGTCAACACCAAATTTGGATTCGTGTCTGTGGTGGGAATATATTTCAATTGTGTCCTTTGGAAACCGCAATCGGTGCGAGCAAGTAGATTTCTCGTTTGCAGCATTCCAGAGCATCAACTTTGGAAGCATTTTACATTGAACTGCATTTATAGACGTATCGCGTGGAGCATCACCGCATTGGTGAAAGGGATCCACCCTGAGAGTGGTCCCTATGGAGAAGCATTACCAAAGCACCTTCATGAGTTACGTGGGCAAGCCTTGCCCCACAGGTGCAAATTGACAGAGGTTCGTGGGGATTGGAGTTGGCATAAGAAAATTTTCCGATTCGAGCGATGTTCGTGGAATGGAATTCAAATGTGCCATCATTGCCCAGCACTTGCTGCATCACAAGATGCAGCTGACTTGTACTGGAATTTTGAAAACAACAACTGGGACTCCCATCTCTTCTCTTTGGATGAGTTCATCAACTACAGGATGCCACGTCGTGCAATGTGTAACTTGTGCGTGTTTCAAATCATGTTGATATATGTTTTTGGAATGCAACGTTGATGCAGTTTTGATGGAAACAAAATAGAATCATATGTATGTTTAATTGTGTTTTCTGACAAATAAGGTCCTCTTGTGGGCATACCTGGGTTTCACCCGTCAGTTGTACGATGGTGCTTAATGCACGTGTGCCACCTTGGCCTGTTGTTCGTGTGCAATGGCAGTTCCATGTGGCTGGTTGAAGACAAGAATATTTTCATTGTACTATATTATTTTGGTTTTTGGCCATTGTTATTCTGCAGGTGGCTTGGGTCTAGTCCAGTAGTTTGGCAATCTAAGGAATTTGTTGCTACGTGCTGGGTGGTTTGGCAGTGAGCCTGACATTCCTATTTCGGTGAAGCTGTCCCGGGCATATGTTTCCTTCAAGGACTTCATCAAGCTCAACAAAATTGAATGCTCGCAGCCAGAGTTCACAGAAAACATGGTAGCTGAATTACATATCTAGCAAGTTGTGTTCTTCAAAGCAGGTATTGTTTTCATGGATTGTGTTTTTTGGCTTCCATGTATTTTTTTGTTTGGCAATACCTCGGGAAAATTACACATAGCACATTTACTAGAATGCCCATCCATTCCTGTGCAGCTGAGATCTTCAAAAAGAACTCGGATGTGCTGTTCACTGCAAAGGCCTTTAATGGACGAGTGGTTCTGGAGTGGCTGTGTCAGGAAGTATATAGGTTCAGCATGACACCCGGTGCTGCAGCATTTGACCCTCGTGTGTTTCATATAGCTGCTGCTATGACACTATACCAAACTTGCTCGTAACATTTTTTGTTTGACCTTGCCAAAACATATATAGCTACAGCATATGCATGTGCATATGCATATGCATATATATCTATATGCATATATATCTCACATTTTCTAATATCTATTTTATAAATATTATTTGGCCCAAGCTGGTGGTTGCATTTAAACATGTGACTGGGTATCATGAGTTCCTATGTTGGTCCTTGACACACACACACACACACTCCTCCCACCCTGAGGGCCCAAGCTGAGCCAAGGAAGCACATGAGCCGTTTCCTGGGCCAGTTGGAGCAAGCAGGTCGGTACTTGAATCTTGGCACCTAGTTGGCCTATCTTCTTTGAAGTGTTAACCCAGTTGTTCAGGTATTCACTTCTACTAAGTAAAAATGTACTAAGGGTATGAGATTATGTAAAACAAGATAAAACAAGTATATTAGATTGATCTAGGTCCTGTTTTGAATTTCCAACAATTAATAGTAATCCCAATTTTACAACAGCATGCATTGACTGGCCTTGTTTTCAGCCTGGTGGCAGGACAGAAAACGAAGCCAACTCGATTTTCGATGATGGCAAGAAGTTTTTGGATCGGTATGTGCAGCTTACTGCAATGTCTGTAAGGTTGGGAATCAAAAAAAAAACATACTCAAGGATTCTGACAATGTTTTTATACACATGTTAGGTGTTTTAATGGTGGGAAATTTCCTCTATATTCCCCAAGAAACGTAATTTGTTCAAGGTTGCAAAATTTGATGATTCAAAAGTTTGTTAGCTTTGATATATTATATAATATATACATATATTATATATATATATATATATCCAAATTGCAGCCAGGCATTCCAACTACCAATGTCCAGTCTTTTGAACCCTGCTAGGTTCGGCCATCAGGAATGGTTTCTTCGCCCCAAGTGTCATGAAACTTGGCAATGAGAGGGGTGGATATGTGCTATATAACTCGCATATATTTTAATTTTGCTGATGTTTGCCTAATATATTATATATAATATTACTTCGCCCTGGGGTATTCCTGTTGAGTTGGTCTATGAAAAATATATTCCATATATTTTTTAAACAATTATTGATATGATCGTGATTTACTGTTTTTGATTCGTGGGCTACATTCCTATATGAACCAATCCCCCAGCATTCCAACCACCATAAAAAGAAATGTCGTTTATCTAACCAAACCCCAAAGTTGTTTTGTTGGGTAGCTCAGGCACTTTGGCACATGTTGGTGGCTGTGAAGGTCCGACGTGGCTTGACTGGTGATTTCTCAACCTTATGTTTTTTAATCAACCTTGCCAATTCCCTAAGACAGCAGTCCAGCAGGGTTGTGACGCAGAACTGCCAGCCAGCCGAGGCTCTAATATCCGTTTCTTCCATGGATTTGTGGACGAGGACGGAATGGCTTGGCTGAAATGCCACTGGGCCAGCAGGAAAGTAGTTTGCCTACTGCTATGTAAGCTATAAGGGTTGGCCCTACTAGTCAACATCTCATGGGAACTGTTGATGTTTCTATCTGAGGTACTTATGCAAGATCGCATCCTCGCCATGCTATCCGCTGGATAATGCGATGTGGCAGATTGAGGATTGGTTGCAAATTCACACCTTTTAAATCTTGAACACCGGGTTAGGCCCACTTAACTGTTGACACTGCTCCAGGATATGGTCCACACACCTGAAAGTGAAGAAGTTATGTGGCTGCATTTTTTGGGTGTGCTGTTTCATCATTTTTCTGGTCTCATTGATTTTGGTGGCATTTACGTGTTTAGATTTCTTGTCCTTGAAACATGGAACTATCTGAGGTTTAACCAGTTTGTGGCTGCGAGACTGGCGAAGAAACGCTGACCCAGTGCGAAGTTAAAATGTGCAAGATGACTTGCTTGGTGGTATCACCCCGAACTGGCTACCCCCTGACAAACAAAGGTTGTTATATTAACGACCTTTCTTTTAAAGGTGGTTGGAATGCTAGGGCTAACATTCACTGTAAACATATTTCTTCCCTTGGTGACCAAGCGCTTGCGACGGACTGTCTGAGCAACACTCTCACGCTCGCCTGAGTGCGCCACGCGGTGACCCTCACTTAACCGACCCTCTAGCTGACCACGACTTCAACCCTGCTCCGTCGGAGAC
>Ga0126342_10003875_pt1 | contig 25131 bp, 23 predicted proteins | sample Cyp1metagenome_FD_92528 | JGI IMG/M metagenome (GOLD analysis project Ga0126342, IMG submission 92528) | Coral microbial communities from Lord Howe Island, Old Settlement Bay, Australia - Cyphastrea 1 metagenome | ecosystem: Host-associated > Invertebrates > Cnidaria > Coral ...
AAAACCCCTCCTGAGTTAGGACTTACATACATTTTTTCGATCCAAAAAACAATTTTTACATGAGTTAGGAAATTCAATTTTCTGGTTCGTCCGCAGAGGCCTAAGTCATCCTGACCTAGTATACATCTACAGTAATTACCAATTTTCCAGTGTCCTCTGTTCATCCTGGATGCGAACTCTAAACTCTTTCCAGAACAAATGCATCTATGTTTTGCCGGGACACCAAAGCTTCTGCTGTTTGGCTGCGTCCCCAAGTCTCTCTTCTACTTCAAGCACCAAGCGTTGACATAGACTCCTGTCCGACGACTCAGGGTCCCACAAATGCCGAAACTGCCATGCAAATTACCAAACATTGTTGGAGTCAACAGTGCTAAGTTTACTGCGAGAATATCTGATTGTAAATCTTCGGAATGTTTGACCAATACTTCTAATCATTCTAACCCTGTCTGTCGTCTGCGAATGGTACTTTTTCCTCTCCGGATGGTGTCAGGTCCCAAAATCAATTGACGATACTATACTTATCAGCAATGAAAACTACTCCATGAGTTCACACACGTATGGGTATATCTGAAAATGTGCGAATTATAGCCTCAAATAACATCAAATGACTATTGAATGGTGAAAACATGTGAAAACGATGTTCAAAACAGCCAGATTTTAAAGTTGTCCCATGTTTTCCCATCTTTTTCAGACAAGACCCATACCACCCTGGTTGCCCTCGGTTCTCCTGTAGTCCGGATCCGGCCCTGGCACCAAGTTTGGCGCCAGAATGCGGAACCGCGCGAAGAATTCCTTGAAGGGTCGCCGCACCGCGTAGCCTGCGCGACGGATACCTGGCGCGGCCGTGAGGCCGTGGCCCTGTTGGAATGATGAGTTGGGGATCCTGGTGCCCTTTCACTGATCCATTGGTACAGGAGGGTACAAGGATGGTACAAGGTAAATATCTTGTTGCTGTGGATGAATAATGATGAATATCTCTCATTGACAGGCAGGGGCAGGCGCATTACTGTAGTGGCTTTCAGATGGGCCCTAAACCGAGGCCCAACATTCAGTAAAATGCTGAGTTAGGGTACCAAATCTCTAGTCTTGATTTTCCAGAATAACTTAATAGATACAAACAAGTTGAACATGTTGGGATGTGTTGAGATGGAATGAGATGGACATATCACAAGATGACCCAACCCGATTAGAACTAATACCCTCCAGTATTAATGGAAAATTTCCCTTGTTTAATCTTGTTTAGTGCATTTTCCCATGAAAACGTCCATTTATAGATAATAGATTTGAAGCCATCCCTATCTTTGCTCATTGCTGGTGAGTTGCCATCTCTATCCATTTAAAGGCTTAAGCCAAGCCGCGGATGGATTCCAACATCCCGGCACAGCGCAGCTGTCGCAGCACGTCCAGGGAATCCAACTCGTTGGGCCGTTTGTTGCCATTGGGCTTGATGCAACGGACATAGCCTGGAAAAGCAGCTGGGCTGGTGCCCCCAAGATAGCTACAGGTCCTACAGGTCCTACAGGTCCTGTTCCCCCCAACCACTTGATGAGACCAGCAGCGTGGGTTAGTCTTGTTAAGATCCTCCACCAGGCGTTCTAGTTGCTCGCGGAACATCATGCCTCAGGATGCAACGACATAGATGGCGATTGATCCCTATCCAACTACAATCCCTATCCAACAACAACGTAGAGATGATTCGATGATAAAAACGCCGGAATGGAACGCATTTCCAAAAAATTAGCCCGGCTGCTTCAGCCAAAGATTGCTTGCAGTTACGAGTAGCTATACAGTCACTCCTTCAACCTAAACGACCCTCAGAAACACATGTTTGTGCATGCAACAGTTTAAAACTTTTAAATTTAGCTCGATCAATGGGAAAAGTAGAATTGTCTTCAGAAAATCACCTCCCAACCCAACCCACGTTGATGTGCGGCGATATGACAAAACTAGACGTGGTCAAATGAGTCAAATCCACCCTCAGTTGCTTAAATCCCAATCTTTGTTCCTTCAATCCCTGTGTTTCCTTGTTTCAATCCCCAAAGATTTGTTAGTCTGTTAGTCAAAGTCAAATCCACAATTTTTGGTACTTAAGTCCATTCCAGTCCCTTATTTGTGTTGGACAAATCAGCTTAATCCCCATATCCCCATCATTCCCCCATCATTCCCCCATCTCATTCCCCCAAGGGCCCATCCTTTCACCGAAGCGACTCACCGTGACGTTCTGCCGCTGCCGCTCCTCCTGCCGCGAGCCGCGCCGCGCGCTGCGCGCCCCGGCGCCGCGCGCCGGCGCCTGCTCCGGCGGCGCGAAGCGGGGGTCCGTGAAGAGACGACGCACCAGCTCCACCTGTTCCACTGGGGCAGTGATGGGTTCAGACGGTTGAGATATTCTGATGCGAAATGGGCGAACTGGGAGACATGGCGCCTGACTTCATCGGCAGCTGATTGCTTTCAAGTTGAACAGATTTCCAGGGAAAGCATGGACGACATGTTTTGTGGGAGCTGAGCAAAATGCCTTTCAAAGGGAACCTTGCAAAAGCACCCAAAAAGCTGTTAATCTGTTAATCTCCATCAAAAAAACCCAACTCCAGGGATTCGATTTGAGAGTTGTGTTGTTTAGACTTGGCCTCCGAGTTTTTGAAGAGGCTCACGACGTCCTGCAGGTGCTGTCCAATGTTGTCTCTCGTCATCCGGGGATAGACAGTCTTCTTCATCCAATTGAATGAAAAGCGGCAACACAACCCGTCAAGAAGGGACGCAGTATGATATCCTATTAATTCATATTTGAACTATTCAAATTCTGGAAGGATTTCATGTCAGAATGTGATCAATGGAAGAGATTTCGAGTGAAGACAGCGAATCGTTTCCGATCAGCATTTGATATGTGCAACATTGTGCAACCATTATCACATGTCCAAGCATGAATCTTGGTCCTGTGAATTCTCAAGCCCCTACCATGTCGGGGATTTGAGACTCTTTAGCATATCCGGGCATGGGCCCCAACCATTGATATATCCCCACTTCCAAGCAAGACTGGATCTTTCTTCGATGTTCACCATATGGTTTCCCACCGATATGGGAACAGCGTTCTTCCTACGGGGCATCCCACGGCATTCCCATCCTTCGAAAGCTTACCAGTGTTCTTCATCAAGAAGGTCTCCACACTATAGACCACCTCCCCTGCGTAATGCGCCACTCCAAAGTCGGTGTTTCCAAATCTCGAAGCCTTGTAGATCACCTGCAAAGTGGATGGCACAGGAATACAAACAGCAGGGACTGGTGATGGCTGGTGATTGTATTGATTGTTGAGCTTGGTTGCAATTGATAAAGTGATACCGCAACTACAGCTCAGATTTTAGATCGCCCTATGACAGGGCTCCACTTGCCAGCCCACCGCACCATGCAACAAATTGATACAAATTGTACACCAGACAGCGGATAACAAATTTGAAAAAAACATGAAGAACCATGAAGAACCAGATTATCATTTCATTCAAACTCGTTTCACCATGATCCGAGCCCAGCTTCACCTTGGAGCTTCTGAAGTTGTTCAAAATCTTTGTGAGCAGCGAACTGTCAGTGGACTGTGGCATCAAACACTCGGAGTCCACCAAGCAGAACAGACCTACCCAGTGAGCAATGGTCAAACCACGCAGGTGACCACAGAGAAAATTATATAAAGTGTGGTTTCCTATTATAATTATTGAACATGTAACATCATTAGTCATCATTTGAGTAGCAAAAAATGGGGCGAGGCTACCTATATCATCCTATATCATATACTACATTATACTACATATACCATCTATAATTACTATTAGACCACACAGTGAAGAGATTACGTCTATGACTAGCACCGTGGAGCGTACCGAAGCCAGGGAATACCCTCATCAACAGCATGCTCCACCTGAAAGGATCTACTGCCACCCAGCCTAGTGGTCGTTTGTCCAGCGAATCAATGATATGCTGATTGTCCTGCAGGTGTCGTTGCTGGATCATTCCATGGGGGATGACTGGCAACTTAAATGCCATCGGGGGCATGACTTTCTGCAAAACAGTGGATAGACATGGATAGACCCTCCCTGGAATTCAAACAGCGCATACATGTTTGATCGTTTTGGTAGACATACTGCTGTTCCCTTCTTTTGTCCAGCAGCAACACCTTCCCCAGCTCTTAAATACCTGTCAATGGAAGGTCCAGCATGGTTAGTTGCCCATGTCACTTGTGGAAGCTCCTGCCAGGTGATATGACTCCAGTTGATGCCCTCCGAGGTGTACAGTCTTTGCTCCAGACTGAACCTGGGAAGAACTCGGAAAGGTGCCCTTTCTGGTGTGGGACGAGTGGGACTACACAAACATCCAATGGCTCAACATATTTTTTCCGATTCAAAACGCCGGTAAAATGAGACCCCATGATTTTTGGATACTGAGCCATCGAATGAATGGTCTATTTTGATTTGAACAATTTGCTTGCAGCCTTCAGTTTCGCCCCAGGTTGTCCAACTCTGCCAACTAGCGATGGAACAGGAACGAACTGGCAACCACATGATGGATATTCTGACACCGTAGAGAGGTTTGCCTGAAACTGGAAGAACAAAACTCCATGCTGTTTGTGTCATGCAATTTCAGCCGGAATCTGTCCGGCTAAAACTCATCAATGCCCATGTCGAGCCCCAATCACGCACAAAGTATGGTCCAAGATGCATGTGCATGTTGAAGTGCTGCTGCAGCTTTTCATTGGCAAAGTTAATACAGAGTTGCTCGAAGGAATTCCTTGGACTTCGGGGCCAAGCCGTGCCGAAAGCATCTAAAGACCCCACTTTCAACGCTCGGTGCTCTTTCTGTTTCTTTGTGGTAATCTCACATGGATTGTGAGATTCGATACAGTAGTCATTGAAATAACAACCATCAAGGCTTGGGGATAGAAGTATGATGGAAAGAAATCACACATGAACTGCCCTGTTCAGTGAGAACAATCTGCAGTATTGAGTAACACAAAAGGAGTTTGCCTACTTAGATCAACCAGTCACAAACTCAGGAAATGCTCTTCAGACGATGCATACTGTCATACTCAATATTGTATACAGTACAGAGATTTCGAAGGTATCCTGATGCATAACTCGTTAAAAAAAAAGGATTAATAAAGAAAGGCTGGATTTAGCAATTGCACCTGTTAATCAGCAGGAGTGTCTTTTGAAGTCCCCATCGCGGGCATCAAGACTGACAGCTTCTGCAAATCAAGATTCCACTCAAAGACTTCAAAACCGTAGATGTCCAGCAATCCAATCTTTCGCACATCTTTCTGCTGATTCTTGTGGCTGATGCCTCATGCAAGAGCAAGACATGATTGTGTCACATGACTTTAGACTGTTTAAAATATTTGAAATGTTTGAAGGTGCTTGAGCTCTTTTAAAAGCAGACATATACGGTATAAGCAATCAACAACATATTGTTTGGAGTGAAAGGCAAACCGCTGCTGCTGCACAGAAGGCTGATTGAAATCAGCTTACATGCCTTTCTCTTCTGGTTCTAGTCTTCTAGGTGGTTTCATTCCACTCAAAATACGCAACATGATGCAGCATGTGTCAGTCAAATTATGCATTAGCACTGCTTCTGGTCACTTATTTCAGCACCAATAGCATGTAAGTTGTCTAGTGGCTTTCATTGATTCGCCACACCAGCCAATCGAACAGCCGTGCGTAGACCACTTTGGCCATCGAATGCCGGGTAAACGATGCGGAGGAGACATCGTGCCTACGGAAGGACCGCAACACTGTGCAGCACAGCCCTAGAAATCACAATCACTGGATGGTGACTCGGTGTCTATGTGTCTTTCAATTAAAGCCAATTTTCAGCATAGCACCAGTTGGGTACAAAACAACATATTGCAACAAAGAACCAAAGCAAATGGCCCAAGAACAACGACCATGTTTCATCTTGGCCGAGGTGCGGCCGGTGGATGATGGTCTCAGTCAAGGGATCCTGGAAACAGGGTCATTGTCATACATCATGTCTGCTATCTTTCCAGCATCTCCAATTTCTCCAATATCCAAATTCATCCATAATAAGTTCTTCGTTTGCTCCAAAGGATGATACTCCCGTTCTACTTCCATGAAACCAAAGAGGTTTGGCAATTATTTATCATATCGTTATGTAATATTGAAAATTGATAACGGCAAATGCTGGGGGCTCTACACTGCATATGGTTCTGGTGGTGTTCAATCAACAGCACCAAACTGGAGGTATCCATACACCACTGAGTGAGTCTGCGCAATTTGATCATCAAATGGACAAACTGCTGAATACTTCCATGAAACCTGCTTAAATAGGTCTAGAAACTATAGCTGTCATATGTTGTCATATTGACAGTTTGCGGGCTTTACACTATTAGATTGCAATGGTGTTTGATCAACAACACTAGGTCAGAAAATCAGAAAGTCAGAGCCACATCCATCACTGAGTCTGTCCTCGAAGGTCTTATGCTCCAAGACGTCATTCATCTGCTCAGATGTAACGCCCAGCAGGTCGCAGACCAATGGCAACGTCTTGTCCTGGACTGGCTGAAGATCCATTTTACCCAAACAACGACAGCATTGTAATCAAAACTGAATAGTCAATCGAATTTCTGAAATCAGATGGAATTAGATGAGTCTAGGAGTTTAGATGGCATTAGTTTGTTTCAAGGACAACACCACACAGCCTGTTTCACAGTTGACACCGGGCTCACCCTATAGCACGTGCTCCGACAAATCCCAATGACCTCGGCCACGCTGACGCCATCGGAACCGTTTCGCGCACATGCTACAATTTCAACTTCTCCTGGCAAACAGTTGTTTGGGCTTAGTGGCTTAGTGGCAGAGGAAATCATCATGTAATGAATCAAATTGAATAGTGTTGAATCAAGAATCCAATTCATAGCGAACATCTAAGACTTGGTACTACTTGGTGCAGTATCCCAACATTCACACCTGAAGGAGCTGAATCAAACATCTCCCACGATTCGAAACACCACGGGTGGGCTGGGATCATTCCACATGCCTTTCCTGTTGTGCCACGGTCCTATCCTGTTCAATGATCCCAAAGAAACCAATCACCGAAGTCGGACCAGCAAGGCTTATGACATCAATCCAGTCCTAGATGAAGTACTGCAGCAACGATGCGGAAGATGGTATCACGTTCTTCCTGTGGCGAACGAACACCGCTGATATCCAGTGATGCTATGACTGGCACTCTGCTGTGTGACACGTTTGGGGCAAGGTGTCTTGACAGAATATAATCTCACTCCGTTGATGGTTCCATCATGTTCCATCATGTTCGATCTAGCAAATCGCCATATACATGAGCACACCCAGAAACCGGGGATATTTCTTTGCCGCCAAATTTGCCGAAAAATCAAGATTCTTGGAGGTCCTGCCAAACAGAGGAAATACGTGTATATAGATACGACATGTGATAGATGTTGCGGGGCTAATATGCAGCATATCAGTTAGGCTTAAAGTTACACGTCCCCCTGCATGCAGCATGCCAAAATAACCCATGCATGGTCCGACAGTCATGCACAGTCTCCTGAGTGAAGCCCAAACTGCCTAGGAGTCCCGGGCTGGTGGATGATCGAAATCGGCGCAAGAAATTGCGCGTTGGCTTTCTGAAAGGTAATGATCTCTTATTGTATTTACCCAGGTATTATCCTCTTCAAAAAGAGTCTCTTTGTGCAGCTACGAGTACCGAAAACCATGAGTGGTTTCACGAACGGCGTAGCATGAACATGCATGAACCAAAGTGGAATCATTGAAACCCCAGTCCAGTGGCTAGTTCACGCATACACAACAAAGTCTTTCAACAAGCACAATGTAGGATCATATCTTTTTTGATCTTGTCATCCAATTACCAGGACCTACCCCCTCATGTTTCAGGTACCAAGCCACTCATACAATCCAACACAGCAGTGAACTCGGCATCATCATCGAGTCCCGCGATTTCGGTACACTCCTGGCAAAGCTCTAAGGTCTTATTCAAGGATGACATCGTATCAACATGTATCAAACGTGTACCATGGACAGAATAGTAGCACAACATTTGCAAGCTGGCTTGCCTTCCGGAATCTTCCAAATGCCCCAAGACGTTCAGAATGAACAGCTCACCAAACACCTCTTATATCAAATACTGTATTCCACTTGATGACCTTGCGGCATGGACCACCATGACACCAGCCCGACACCCTGAACGCCCAAGAGTGGCGAGTCCAGTTTGGCACCTTGCTGTACTCAAAGTCCGAGGCAGGTTGCAGTTGAAGATCTTTGGCCACCTGACCCTGGCAGCGGATGACATGCGAGACTTTGGCAAAATTATGCGCATCCATGTTTGAAATGTCATGAGTTGTCATGAGTTGTCATGACATGTTATGAAATGTCATGATAATAATAAGATACTAAGAGTGAGAAAGCAAAACTGTGCCGACCCAAATCACAATCATCCACAATCATTCACAATCATTCACAATCTGTGAACTCAGATAACATTAAATAACATTGACATTTTGGCAATCCCACTTCAAGCTATCTTATCACATTGATTTCACCATGTGGATTCATCTGGCAGTGTGTCTTCCTGGCGCCTTGGAAAATGCAGTGCAGAGTTGGTAGAAGATATGGTAGTTCCGCTCCTGCGGCACCCGGCAGCGGTGGTCAATCAGTGTCCGTGCTCAAAGTTGCTGTTGGTTGGATACATGATAGATCTACATATTACATATAGTCTATAGTCATATAGTATTCTATAGTCATATAGTCGTTGTAACCCGAGAACATCACCTGGCAACTGCACAGGATAACATCAAAAATGCAATGCTAATCCCATCCCCAAGATTTGTGATGTTGGTCATCAGATCCAGCAATCCTCAGGCTGTTGATGGACAATTCGACACTTCTCCAGCAAATAGTTGGAGATCCTGGGTGCTGTGGCAGGCATTGGTGATATCCCTCATCCGCCTGACCAAAGGGCAATATGATAAAAAGGACTGTCATAGATTGATACTGGCTGTTGAATGATACAGAGAGACATGGTGAGCCTTCCATAAATCAGAGACATCTATCATATCATATCATGTATATATATATAATTATATATACATGTACTATATTGTTATATAGAATATAGATCCGTTGGACTGGATTGGACCTGATCTTTTGATCCTCCATCCTCGGGATCAATCCTTCCCTATGCGCTTCATGGCCAAGGTGCTGTGCACTTAGCAACTTGCCACCCGAATCGAACTCCACCTCGATCGAAGTTGGAGCACCGGAGATGTCATCATGTTTCAGCCGTGAACTGCACAGTCACGCATTAGCATAGAATATATATATATATTATATTATATATATATTATTATATGAATATATGATGAAATTCCATGATTATTGACCTTCACAATCTGCAGCATCCATCAACATCTCATTTGGCACTCTTGACGAAGTATAGTGAAAAATAACTTGCCGCCTACTAGACTTTGATGTTTTTCAGGATGTTCAATGGGGATTTGTCCCCCAAGTTCTATCGCTTGATAATCTTGATATGGTACCCAGACCAGACCTCCATTTTAGATCAATTTTACTCTCCTCAATGGTTCCCACGCCACCACCACAGACCACCACTACCTCGATGAACTTCCCGAAGCGTGAAGAGTTGTCGTTCCTCACCTGGTCACATGGATTGGGAACGGGGACACATCTTGCGAAGTTCTGTACCTCCAACACAATAGAATTGTTGGGACACTAACTAAGCTTCCAAAAAAAAACAATTGGTTTGAGTTACTCAAATGAATTTTCCCTTTCCAGGCTTAGAGTTGGGGTTACCACCAGTTTTGCTTCTTGGACATGCCCTATTCTGGATCCCCATCGGTGGCTCCGCCGTGTCGGGAAACCGCACCGTCTTGGCGTTGCCAAATGCTTCCAGCACCGGATTCGCGTCCAGCACCTGCGACTCCACGCTGCGGCGACCTCCTGCGAGGTGTGCCGCCGGGATGGGCTGGATATCAAGGCATATCACGACAAAGCGGCTACATAGCGAACATATAGGGACTATATATAGAGTATTTTAATGTATGGAATAGGGATGTTGTGTTCGCTGATGATTTAGTAACACCCTTGCAGAATGTGATTGGGTATCAAAAGAGCATCCCCAGTTTAGCATTGGACATGTTTATACATTTTTGGCATATCATAGGAATCTGAAGCAACAGTAGTGGGCAAGTTAATCAACAGGCAAGAATTGGGTGAACATATCTGGCTGCACTGAGGTTGGTGGTTGATCCAAACTGTTCCCCAAAATTGATCGAAATTAAATGTTTACCTGTTTACCAATAAAACTTGATACTTGGAAATGTAACCAACGAGACTAAGGATAAGCTATCTGGTGCTTCTTCATCCCCAAACACCTGTCATTCAATCTGGACGATCAATCATCGCAAGATGAAAACCAACAAACTCATCTTCCATGATGCCAACATGGCGCATCCTTAATCTCAGTACTTCAACCACTGCTTTTGGGAGGTGACCCTGTAGCAGCCTCCAAATCAAAATGCTTTTCAAAGGTTGCAGTAATAGTATGTGTAATGGTAATGTATGGTAATGTCTCATTCCAGCAAGAGGGCCTGAGACTTGACACCCATTTACTCAAACAATTCGTATGCGTCTAAGTTACTCAAAGAGATCCTTCAATTAATGGACATGTTCGACTCAGCAAACTGCTGGAGTCCTCGATGTTCAGATTTGGAACTTTGCAACTCTGCCAAGTAGGCCTTAACTGGCTATTACCTATGGCACTGCCAGAATGCCTTTTGTTCAACTCAAGAATTGATCTTACAGTAACTGCAAGAAGGACACACACACACTACCAATTTACCTACACCCCAAGGGTAATTAAACATGGCTTGATTGAAAATCACCCCCTAGAAGTACCCATTGATAGGGAATGTCCCATTGCCATGTAAGGAACCCAACATGCGGCCGGACGCTCTAAGATCTCTAAGGCTGCCACCAACATGCGCTTCGTCGCTTCGGTCTTTCCTGCTCCACTCTCGCCTGATCCACAGAGAAAGGAATCATCTCATCATTTTAGTGAACAAAAACAGTTGGAAAACAGCCCCCGACCATTCATCATCCTCCAGCCTGAAATGATGATAGACTGGCTCGCCTTCTCTGAAAGCATGGCCTTACAGGGGTGGGGCCATTTGTTGGGATGGTTATAGGGATTGTAAGCAGCCAGAAGTGCGGTATGTACCAACAATTCATGGGACAATGGCGGGAACACCGAGAAAACTATGACATTGGTGTGTCTAAACATGTGGTATACAATATACCCCAAAAAATCGCAACTTAGCGGGGACCCGGGACCGTGGTGATAACCCGTTGCATTTTGGGGTACCTCGCTTTAAATTTCAGACAAACCGAATATATATTGGAATAGTAGCCACAAACACACAATCAACTCAGGCGCGTGCTCCCTCAACGAGTAGAATTTGTTCTCAACACTGTCTGTATACATCTATCTGACCGTGGGTCAAAAGTCAGGTAATTTCTCTCAATTTCACCTCAAAAAAAAAAGAATCAACCACAATCTACAGTAAATATCCACAAATATCCCAAACATGAAGAGCAAAGCAGAAATGATCTGTTCATCTACATTTTTCCACCCATCATCCCCTTGGATTCGCTGTCTCCTAGCGGCTCTATATGCGGCATCTGCCACGGTGTAGAGGTGGATTGGAAGGCCACCACCAGACTGGCCGCCCATGGAGATGGGCCACCATTTGATGGCTGTTCTTGTGGGGAAAATATGGGAAACTATGATGAACATCAGTGGATTGTCGAGGGGTACTATATTTTCAAACAAACTCGTTTGATGTGTTCTTGCATGGGATCAGTAGGCAGAATCCTGACCGACAACTGAAATAAGGCGGCCGAGTAATAAAGAATTGTAGACATTTTGCTTACAAACCTTTTAAGATAGGTGTGAGGACAAGAATGGGAGACCACTCAAAGAGATCCTTGTAGTTAAGCGGAACCACCTTGTAGAATCACAGCCCCTGGCCTGACTTGGAGCTTTGGCAGCCAAGCGCTTGTACTGCCGCATCGTCTCTTGGCTGTAAAGTCCAGGAATGTTTTGGTAGGGATTCCTTGGTTCTGCGCTTGTAAATGTAGCCTCTCTGGGCTTCTGAAATGATTCTCGAATTGGAGTTATGATGAGTTATGCTTTGACTGAATTCGCTGTCCTGAATTCAGAATGGGACTGTGAGAGATTCCAAAAGTCTTGATGAACAAACATGAGGCAAATATGGGTAGAAGGTTACCTACACTGCTAGTCATCAACATCCTCGCTGTGCACCATTTTTGTTGCTTGGCAAGCTTCACTGAGATCAGAATGGGCATACCAATGCCAGTGTAAATACTATCCTGCAGAGGCAACAAAGGGATGAGAAGATACTGAAAGGAATTCCTCGGAACCTATTCCACATGCCAATATGATGATTAGGACATCTTAGGACATTATTTTCCAGGGTCCCAGTGTCTTGCGCGAGCAAGAAAACCTGGATATTAAAGAGCAAGCAGCAAGCATGGGCACATTCAAATCGTTTAGCAATCAAGACATTTACACACGTACATATTAATATCACTCCAATTTCTATGTCGTCGTAACACGCTATCTCTCCAAAATCTCAGTGTCATTTTTGGCATTGGGTGCTGACCAAACAATTCCATAAACCGTTCCTAATGCCTGCACGTATGTGTTTTTCTTATCTTCCACACATCTATGCATGGTACAAAACTGTTGGGCTCAGCCAACTCAATCATTGTCATCACTTATAGGCCACATCCAACTCAATCCAAAAGCGAGTAGCGCAGAAATTTTAAGGTTCAATCCCCAAAAGGACCAATTGTATGGTATCGTGTGTTTCCCAGGGCCAAAAGAGCATCTCATCAAGTATCACAAGTGACGACAACCAAAGGACCGATTAAGATCAAGCCGAGATGGCCCGGCATCGCGGCTCCTGATCATATCGCACACGGATGTTGTGCAGCAAAGCCTGGTGGTGCGGACTTGAAGAGGCGAACAGTACTGGGCAGGGATCAAGCCAACAAATATGAGATTGAAGCTTAACAGAAAGATACAGAAAGTGTGTTTTCAGCCACGAACATGACGATGTAGAGTACTTTACTGTTCAATGGCTCCTCCAGCATGCTTAACCACTCACTTTTTTTTGGACCATTGCAAATAGTTAAGTGGTGTTGGATGCTGGAGTAGGGATGGTTGTGCAAACAACCATTGTCAAATTTGCATAAATGCGCAACCTAGCACATACATGCACATACTAGGTGCAAGAGCATCTGTAGCAGCACAACTTGGAGGAAACCATGTTCCACTTGGACGTGACCCACTGACATCTGCCACGTCTGCCACGGAACCGGCTCGTTGAAATCCCCCAGCGTCAAGAGATCTTCCACCCCTGTGAGGCATGCTGCATCCACCGCAAGGGCTTCTGATCGTGCCACCTGGGTGAAGGGAACAGGAAACACTGGGATCTTTAGGGGTTGTGATCCATGTCCCAAACATCGGCAAACATCGGCCATTGAGTGGGGGATTATCAACACCATCAATCTTATAATCTTAATGTGACATTGCAAAATGATTCTTCATACATCTTCATACTACAACTACAAGATTAAAAGATATTAAAAGTGTAACTGGACAGTTATGTGGCATGTTGTGGGTATGTTGTGCGTATGCTGTGGGTTTGAGTGTGCAGCGTGCAGCACCTTTCGATCCATTCCACAGCAGTGACAGCTAAGCTGCCTGGAACTTGTTCCCTTCATCATCAAAGACTGTGAGGAACTCGCCGCTCTCAGCATTGTCATCCACGAGCCCAGGCCTGGCCCAGCCAGGCCTAAAAGACTTCCAAAGGCTTCGATGGGATCCGCATGAAATTTGGTTTCCTCCAATTTTCTTAGGACACATCCGAATGAATCATATTATGAATTCATATTATCCCCATATATCTTATTTGCATTTATTTGCATGATTTGATATTACTTCTTGGGGGGAACTTGTGGTGACCAGGTTCCAAATGGAGATGCGCCTCTAAACATTGCGAACAACAACTGCCAGTCGAGCCTGTAGCCATGGGTGGGATGATTTGGAATCCACACTTTGCGGCTCTCTTTCACGATGAACTCCATTGCGGCTCAAAGGCTACGCAAACATGGGCGACTTGATGATGGACCCGGCAATACAACGGCCGGGTTGTGATACAGTATGTATCGGCTGTTGAGTGAGTCTTGGTAACTGACAAGCGCAATGAGTGAGAACAACACCCAAATGGGTTCATACCAAAGATCAAGAAGTGGACTCCCAGGTTAAACCAGCCCGGTGAATCGAATGGAAATTGGCATGATCACAAAAAATAATACGCTATAGGCTGGCTATAAGTGTCCAGACACAAGCCTGGATTGGAGACTTGCCAGGAGGTATTATTGTCTGAAACAATTTTGTGGTGCTGCACAACTGGGGACGGTTTCAATAGTCCAAATAATCATAGATCATAGATCTTTGTTTTTGCAGCATCAGAAAGATCCTGAAAAAGTTCCTATATCCACAAAGGTGTCTCTGCTGCTTGAAGGCTTGGTGTTGTTTTGGACTTTGATTGATCATCATCACATCTGTGAAAAAAAAGAGCTGAGCCGATACGCATCGTCCAGACAAGGTCTTGTGCAAGTTGCATAGTTTGCCTGTTCTGGCGAGAAAATCTGCTGCAAACATTGGTGTTGTTCCAGCTTTGAAGACACTCTATCCTTTGAACCCTTGGAGTGTTTAATGCTCGTACTGGCAGTCACCTCTGAAGTCACTTCTTCGGAGCGTTTTCATTCCAAGGAATGCCTTTAACATCCTTTAACTGTGAGATTGGAACAAACCAGAACCAAATGGTACAGTACCGTTCTGCTGGTAAAAGCAGGTTGTTCCCGGCCAAAAGATCGTATCAAGGATGGTCCATCTGCAACGGTACAACTATTGGCACCTCCACTCGGGGAATCTATGTGGCTAAGCACGAACTATTGAAAATCAAATCTGGTTGGTGGCTTCAAGCCATCGCAAATTCAAACATATTAAGCACTTGGGATCAACATCCAAAAAAGAATATCAAAAAAGATAATTTAAATGCAAATATGTACCAACATATGATGTATTTGGAGTCACCAACCAGGATCACTTTGTACAAAGGAGCCGTTTGCCGGCAAACGATGATGCAACTCCACTGGGTGAGAGGCTGTCTGCATGATCCAAAATGATCCAACCTAAGGTTTAAGTATGGAACCATCAAGGCAACCAAGATCAACCAAGTCTTTGAATCTGCAAAAAATGTTCCTGTTGCTGCGGATAACTTGTTGTTGCTACAAGTACAGGGAGAGTCCGTAGCACTGCGCAGCAACAAACCAATCTTCTAGAAACATGTTTCTAACAATAATAGAACCATCCATGTTTTTTTGTGTGTATGTGTGACTCTTCTTCCTTCCCAAAGCGTTTGTCTCCTTTTTTTATGGCTTCAAATGGTGCGGATTCCTGGACGAAAAATCCTCAACTACTTCTGACTGCAACCAGCACTTTGGACCCTCCTCTCACCAATCTGGCACCAACTCATCCTAGCAGCAAAGAGATCTCCAGATCTTCCCGAGCAGGCGACAGTTGTAATCCTTGGTAGCTGGATCTGTGGGGGGATAGAAGGTAAGCCTTGTCTTGATTGTGCTTGTCCAAACATGCCTATATAATCAATGTCAACCCCTGATTGATGGAGCTGCTTCAGTGGAGAAGGTGCCATTTCAGTAGCATATCATATACAGTACATACATATTATATAGTTATCATACGTATATTATATGTATATGTATATATGTATGTCTATATATACATACACATTTTCTGGAGGTAACGGCCCTAATGAAAGCAACCAGGAATCTTCAGCATCCCACCATCCCAACATCAACTCCAAGCGACGCAGTTGATCGGTGGTGGGCGACCCAGAGGAACCACTGAAGGGAAACTCCTCACAGCCGCATGGCGTTGCGAAGGCTCTTATCTCAAAATTCATGTTCTTTCAGAGGTGTTCCAAGAAACAGGTTGAGTTCTTTATGTTGAAAAAAAACACATCACGTCCGAATCATCAGATCATCAACTATTTCATGTCATATACAATGACGTTACCACATTTTTGTGGATCTTATGGCCATTGATGCTGGGTTCCATCCCGTTGGAAATCCACCAGCTGGAGCCGGTCCTGAAGCTGGTCACGACCAAGCTGCATCCAACACCGAGCAGTGGGCCAATCGAACCTCAGTGGTCCATCTGCAAAACGTCGTGGATGCCTTTCCGATGCATTTGGTTTCCATCCTGCAGAATAGATCACGTGGGCTTGGCATAAAAGCGCCCAGACCTAGGCGAATTTGCATATTTTGAATGTTTCTTTCTTTTTTGCATGTTTAAAAGTGATGGATAACTGAATATAATTGATACAACAAAATTATCTTACACACAATATAGCTGTCCAAGAAAACACGACTTACAGCAATCTTTCTCACATTCAAATCAGGGGATGGGGTATCAACCAGGTGATCTGCATGGTTGCAAACGGAAACCTTTGATCGCGGCCATTGCCACTTGAATCCAAACACATGCCAATTCAGTTCATCTCAACGGAGAAGTGCAGCTACTGTAAAGTGTATCTTGAATATGACAGGGGCAGGAAAATAGGAAAGATGATGAAAGATGTGTTTGTTGCGTTGAACCTATGAAATGCCCTGGCCCTCGCTATCTCAATTTTGGCTCCGTGCCTTTGCGCATGTTCTATCTCCAAACACATTCATCATTCATCAACGGTTGCGCTGACTCTGAACCCATCTGGCCAAGCTACTCCACGTGCACATGGAGATCAGCAGCCTCAAAGGCCTTCATGCAAGGTTTCACCAAACGAATGCATTATTTCACCAAGCATCACCTCTGGTGACCTCACCTCTCGACCCTCTCGACATGGGCTGGCCTCCAAGTTGAAGCGACGTTGCCGGTAAGCCCAGGCACATCGGCCAGAGACCACCTGAGGAGCTCACTTCGCTGGTGGGATGACAGCAACAAACCATGGGAGTCAACCAAGGGCCACTGCCAGCAGCAAAAAATGACTTTTTTGTTTCACAATCAAAACACAAACAGGGATGGAAACCCGGAAACCCGGTTTGAAGTACGGTATACATAGGTTCAAACATGATTTTCCCACTGGATATGGCAGAATATGTGTGCAGATTGTTGACAAGGCTTAGGCAGCTGCCCTGTGCCCCCCACCATGCCTCCCTTGTGAAGACGTGCATCTGGTACCGTGCACCCTCTCGACGCCTCAAATCGAATCAACTGCGGCCGCCCCAGGCGACACTCAAAGCGGAGATGTTCCTCCAGAAATTGGGATGAAAGACCTAAAATTGACAAAACAAATGATAGCAATTGCTTGAATTTTGACCCATACCCCACATCCAAACCACATCAACACCGAATTCCTGAAGGATAGCACCCATCCATTGATTCCAAGGGGCCAGCTGACGGTGAAAAGCGGTTGCTTGGGAATAGCCGAGTCCAACAGCATCACCGACGTCTCAGGGTGGACGGCTCCTATAGCACCATGACTTTAGGGAGATGTATGGGATCAAAATGGATCAAGATGGATCAAGCAGCAACACTGGAGGCTTGTACCCATCAAAAATGGGTTTGGTATGATTTGGTAATGTTTGATATATAATCCTCATTAATTAATCCTCTAAACTAAAGTTGTTTTAGCTCTGTTGGAACATGTTTGGTATGATATGCTATTATCTATTGTAATATGAAAAAAAACGGGAACCAAGCAGGGTAAATGGAGAGATAACAATATAAAATGCAATGAACATGAAGTAAGGGATTGCAAGGAAATAGGAGCAACATGGACCAACAATAAGCGTTTCTCAAATGGAGGATGCCAAACATTACATCTACTCTGTTGCCTCTGGCCTGGATTGAGTCCAACATATCCGACATGTTTAGTCAAAATCTGAAGACCTGAAGGATTTGTACTGTATTTGTTTTGTCAAACATCCTGACACTGAGAATTCAGTCATGTTCATCGTACTGGTTGCAGCACCCGGTCCTTTGTCCGTCCTTTCCTTGACTTTAAAACGAAGAAGCCGTGGGGTGTGATGCTTGGTCAAAGCCCAAACCGCCTCACAAAGTGACGCAAGAGATCACAGTGAAGCCAGCAAATTACAAGCCCGACAGGATGAAAAGAAAGGACGCCTTCTTTAATGTATTCATGTTGACATCCGGAGAGATCAATCATGCATCAGTCAGTAGCAACTGAGCACTGAACATGTTGAAACTTCCATCTCTCCAAATTTTATCAAGTTTCTTGATGCTGATCATAACCATAGCTGCCTTACGCTACCATGAAAGCCCAAATGATGTGCCTCGTAGGGTTGCAAGTTCCGCGTGCCGAAACATTCACCATCTTCGCTCTCAATGCACAAGGGCCCGGTGGGCGATCGGCGGAACGCCTGCGTGGCAGGGTATGTGGTGAAGACAGGGGTACGACAAAAGTTTGGGAAACGGGACTCATGGAGATTTTTACTGGCCAGTAATAGTGACTAGTAATGGATATTGATGTTCATCGCCAGGATATCTTCAGCAATTATATGCAATTATTAATTATAGTTTCCCCAAGAAAAGCAGAGCAGAACCCGAAAAGTAAGCAGTTCATGAAGAGCACCTTGAGAGCCCGGCCCAGGGCCATCTGTGGAACAGCAGCTGTAAGGCCCAGGGTCAGGCAGGGCTCACGCCAGGCGCGCCACAGACATGGAGCAGAAATCAAGGGGCTCAACGGAGCCTGGCAGGTATCGGAACCATTGGAACCTTGCATGTTGATGGGGATGCATTGGAGGATTTGGAACAAAAATTGTATAATTTGATAATAAAATCATACAATATGCACATGGATGCAAATGGATGCAAATGGCATATTGAGTCAGTTCCATCACTCCCCCGGTGGGTACAACTTGTTTTGGGGACGCCAGACATGCCTCCGGCAGCAACGAGGGCAAGAGCCTCGGTCTGAAGACAGTGGAGAACACTATTGATTTTATATAGGGAATCACAAGGACAAATAGGCGACACAACTGCAGATTCTATATTTTGGTCTTACATTTTCTGTGGTTGGGATATGTGAGCAATTGTGACCCATACCCCCTTCGTCCCAATCATCACACGATGCCTTGAGTGGCTTCTGACGTGCTCCAGGCTTCAAGGCCATACCACAGCACATGGCAGTTTCCAATCCACCCTGGTCTCGTGCATCCAAGGATCTCTTGGCTTGTTTTGTACAAGCGCATCCCTGACCAGAAAGGCATAGTGATAAGGGGTGGAAAAAGCTAAAGGATGCCAAAGGAATATTTCGACATGTGCAGCTATGAGATAATGGACGAATAAACAACAGTAAGTAAACAACATATATCTAGAATCTGCATCTTACTAACTTACAGTACTGGAACAAACATGGAGACATTCCTATACATACCTATGCCCATATACAGCATCAATGATTCTTGAATGGCCCCCAACATCCTTTGACAGCCCTATGATTCCAACTGAGTTCGCACTCTGAAATTTGACTAGCCCAACTTATATAGTTCTACCATATTCATGTATTCATCTAAAGAATGCCTACAAGCTGAGCTTCGTTGCACGAGAAATCCTCTGAGCGACATCATCTAAAACCAAGTCCCAATTCCCATACCATTTCTCTACACCAGCCCACCTGCCATGGAGAGCGCCATGAAATCAGCAGCTGGAAGTTGCCAACAAAGATTCTCCAGTGGAATATCTATCAATGACCTTGGCTGCTGGGACCAGCTGGATCTCTTGCCATTTTCCCGGCCAGGGATTGGATTCAAGCGGGATCGTGTTTCTTTGAACAGCACTGAAAGTAAAGAAACATAAAGCACCACTTCCATAAATTCGGAATACCTTCCAGCAAACTGATCCAACCTGGCTCCAATCTCAGGTCTGCCATGGGACGCACATCCGTTCTGACTCTGCAGCTTTGCCAGGCGTTGCTGCAGGAACACCACGTCTGCCTCCAAGTCCTTTGCAATGCTACTGCTCCAATCCCAGCATCCAAAATGGCCTTCCAATATGACTGTGACGTGGATTTTTCCAAGGATTCAACATGCTCAAATTGTATACAGCAAGCTGGATGGATGGATGACAATCAAAATGCGGAGGAAACCGAGGACTTTTTGAACATGCCGCTTCTGAAAAGTTCTGATTTCTGATCCCATACTCCTGGTTAGTTCTTGTCCATTGAATTTTAACATCAATCTACCAATTTGTGTTTGTCTAGAAATAGGGTACCCCAAAATCCACTGATTAACAGTAGGTTCCCTAGTCAAATCCCATTTTGTGGGCATATCGGGATATCCCATTTTCAGACAAACCTACCTTTGCCATGCCCCAAGCCGCATCCCAGTCCTCCAACTCCTTCTCCAGCTCTTCTAGCTGGGCGTCATCTCCAGCCTCGTCCATGGGGGCTTAGGTCAACATGACATCATCAATAGATATCCAAAGTCGTTGGGTTTGTTGTCGTATCTATGGTATACAGGGAAAATCCATTAAAAGAAAGAAACGAAATGCGTTTTTTTACCGGTTTTCGCACATATTTTGTTTTTGGGTCCTGTATAGACTTTCCAGGCATCCATTTCTGGAAGCTGCTTCAATGAAGCCAGCACCAATCAAACATGTGGGGAAGTAATAATTCGAGGCTTGGGACAAGGGATCGCCAGTGTGTAATGGGGCTCTCTGGCACCTTTGCAGTTTTTTTCAGTCATTACTGCCTATCAATCAATGAAACCTTTCATAACCTCAATCAATTCGTATCCATTGAAGCGTGAACTGTTCCAAAAGACCATTATGTGTGGCCTCTTCCAGTCTCGAGACAGGGCTCCCTTCCATGGCATTGATTCATGATGTGCATGAGACTATGCCAGCTGTACTTCCTGGGCTGGTTCTCTGGGAGCATTGGCCTCCAAAATTCACCAGAATTGTCTACTTGAATAGAAGCCAGTGGTTGGCGTGTCCATGAGTCTCTCGTTGAGAATCCTTCATGAACCTTTGGGGTGCCGGAAGAAGCCAGTGTGTTCAAACTAACTGGAGCTATAACCCAAGGTGGCTGGAACGCCCCCAAAGATGCAACTTCTTGATGTCTATCTATTGCAATGAATTGTGTTGTGGCTCCAAAGAGAAGGAGATGGCAGGCCATGGCATCTTAACATCAAAAAATATGAAGAAGAGACTTGGAGTGGATATGAGTGGATCCATATCTGTGACTTTGAGCCGAATCGGCTGTCAAATGTTCATCATTCATCAACAAAACCAACTCAGTCGATTTGTCAGGGCTATGTAATAGTATTTTTCCAGTGCTGACTACACTGATATTTCATGATATTTCCATCTGCAACCATGGACCAAGAATGCCGTCCCACCTTCCACTTGTTCAAACCACACGGGTCAATCCTGTCAGCTGCACCATCGACAGGCAAAATTCTGTCCAAGGCGTGAGCAGCAAATCTGTTTGCTGTCAGCTCTTGATCCTCTTCGATCATTGGAAAAGTATGGAAAATTATGGAAAATGATGAAACATAAGCAAGTTCACGGCATCTGTGAAACAGCTACAGCTCAGTTGAGCCAAGCGAAGTAATTCAAACGTTTTCTTTGGCCTGGGTAGAGCCTCTTCCTCTACCGCAGGCTTCGAGATGTAAAGTGTACCATGTTTCTCCGGTGCAAGAGCGCTACTAGAAGGTGGCGATCAACGCCGAGAAACTTGAAAGTGCTGCGACCATCAGGGAGAAGAGTGTGTCTCCGACCAATGACCGCAGTGTCCCACTTGTATCCACTTGTAGCAATACCCCCGGCTACAACACTGCGTTCTCCTTCACGATCTTGGAGTCTGTTGCTGATGCCATCAATGACAAAGCAAAGGCTTGGCTGACAGCAATGCATCTCCACAAATCATAGTCTTCTCAATGGTGGTTGTCAAATCACATCATCCAACGCACAGAAGTTTTTGCTGTACTTCACAGTCTCTGAGCTTTCCATTTCCTGCCACAACAAAGTACATTTATTTCTGAAACACACTTGCGGTAGTGATGCAGTCAAATTTCATATTGCTGATGGAAAATGATGTAAACAAATCCACCCTACCACTCTTGAAAGGACTGACCCCTTGGTGCAGCCAGCCTGAGCAGCTGTGTGGCTCAGCTAGATGATACTGGATACATCACGTCGGTTCGGATGACCTGAGTGACAATGATTTAGCTTCGGGGAAGTTCAGGGAATGTGCACAGACGAACAAAAATAAGACTGAATCAGATTGAAAGACAAAATCCCCTGCTCTATACCCTACAAATAGATCTCTCTAACGAGTCATACTTCTATTTGTGTAGGCAGTAAAAGCTGCGAAGCTTTGGCTGCCAGCAGACATACTTCTCCGAGTTCTTGGGTTCAGTCCCAGCATGCAGCAAGGTCTGTGTGAAAATCACCATATCTCCAGTTGCCACTGGAGCATCCACGCAATGGCTACAAGACCAATCGCAACGGCCACAACGTGCTACCTGTGCCAATGATTTGGCCAATGATATGACAGATATGACCCAAACGATCTGACTCTAGAACTGCTGCTTATTTAGACACATGACAGGAAGAGTCTAGAGTCTAGAATGCCCTTTTGAGCCTCAGGGCACAGTGGCGAAACAAAGCGAGTAGAGCCATCATCGCAGCCAGTGCTGTCTGAGAGGTACCTCACAGCCGGAATCAATAAAGAGGTGCATGGATGTCTCTACCAAACTGTTCGAACAACAAGTTGTGAGCCTTATCAGTTTTCAGTGACCAAAAAGAAAGTCCATCACCAAACCTGCTTGATCTTGGAAGGGAAATACCAACAATGGGATCCAATGGCTCTTCATCCCCAACTCTCAGGTGATAATGACATCAGCTGGCCGCAAAAAGACTACCAAGATGACCCAGGTGCAAAAGGGCAGAGAAGACCGATCTCCCACAGTCTTTGCGGTTTTCACCATCTTGGTGTGGAGCAAAATAGTGGCCCTGTACACAGCATGGCTGTAGCAATCCACCGGTGTGAGCACAAGCCACGGTACAGCACAGCCCTAGCTGACATGTTCATGGGTTCATCGTGCAACCAACCCGGCCGCAGCGGTGCCTCGCCATACCTCAAGAAGCGCAGGTGTTCATTCAGCCCCGCAGCTGCAAGACCTTGCACATTGGGCATGAGGTGCTTGACGCGGCTCCAAAGTTTGAAGGAAAGCACCGGATCGAAGAATTGGTTGATCAAATGTCCTGACCAACTCAGCCATGATTGATGAGTAGTGAAAGCTTTCTGGCAACACTAGAACCAGGGTGAAGGGTCTATTGATGCTGGCCGATTGGATGTATAAATACGAAAGGGGAAAACACGATGGAGATATCTCGGGATAACTTTGTAAATTGGTCCTAGTCGAGTCGTTTGGGAGTCATGGCTATGCTTCTCCGCTTGGAGTGCAACCGTCAACACTTCCAATCCTGCTATTTGGGCTTAGAACACATTCAACGAATTGCTTGCCAAGTCACCATTTGCTTGCACCCAATCAGCGCGTGACCTTTATCTAATTAGCCACATCGTTAGGAATGGACTGGAATGCACCCTCCAAGGACTCCAAGCACACTAAGTAAAATATGAGACACACACACACACAAACTCAGCATGAACTGTTAGCACGTCGGAAACTGAGAATTGGTTGCGATAAACCTCCCATTGCCAAAATCACTCACATCAGCGTCACCTCAATGTTGTCACAGCATACATCTTCTGCCAAGTGACAATCCCCATTCTCGGATCCTTAAAAGCTGATATGGTCAGTAGACATCAAAATCATGATTGTATCAGAGGCTCAAGATTTGTTAAAGCATGCGAGGCACCGACATCCCTTATATAGGACTTTGTACTGATCTTTTGACAAAATGGTTGTCCCATTGCATCCTCGTTCAACCTGCACCATGCTTCAGATTTTGAAAGCAGTGCATCCAAGGATCGCTTGAACTTCGGAGGGTTTCAGAACCTCTCTCAGCACCCACACCTGCACATGCCATAACTACCATTGTGGGCATATGGGAGTTCTCACTATGCATATTGTATGAATCATTCAGTACCCCTACATCACTTTGATTGCTTGATACCGAAGACCGCAAAAGATAGGTAAATATTCCTCTTGGATGGTTTGTCGCCCTTCCAAAAATCCTTTTCAGGATGCTAATTCTTCCTCCATGAACAAATATATTATATATGTTAAATTTATGTTCTAATATGTTTGATTCTTAAATTTCTTGACCCAGAAATCTTCAACGGATGCCATCCAGGTCTCTACTGCTCTCCCCTGCCTCTTGCTCAGGTCTCGCCCACGACAACGGCAGGGCGTCGATGCCCTTCGCCGTGCCACCGCAGGTGGCGCTGCAGAGCGGCGCGCAGAGCGAACGGCGCTCCAGCGGGCGTTCGATCTCCTGCAGGTGGTGGTGGGTGGAAATGCCTAGGGGAAATGGGGAGGAACCGTGGAAACAGAAGGAAACAAAAACAACTAAAACATACTAAAACAACCCCAAGCCGCAAGCTACATGCACCGGACAAAATATGGATTTGTCTGAGAATTGGGTATACGGTATATACCTCAAATTCTCATGGTTGTCATCATGTTGCCTCTTCGAAATTGCCATAAATTGCATGACCGGACTCTCCTCACAGAGCTTTCGCACACTGCTCTCAGAGATGTCATCGGCTCCAGCTAGCTGCCTCTTGGCCTGGAAAATCACCAAGTTCAAGAAGGAAATGTAAACTACAGCAACACTTCAAAGGATATAATATATAGTCAGGATTAATAAACCCCCCGAATTAGCGAATCCCCGTCCCTCCGAAAATTTTGGGGCAATACTAAAGTCCTCTACGTGCTGATTTCCCCCCCTAATAATAGATATGTACCCCCTAAT
>Ga0126342_10003876_pt1 | contig 25128 bp, 23 predicted proteins | sample Cyp1metagenome_FD_92528 | JGI IMG/M metagenome (GOLD analysis project Ga0126342, IMG submission 92528) | Coral microbial communities from Lord Howe Island, Old Settlement Bay, Australia - Cyphastrea 1 metagenome | ecosystem: Host-associated > Invertebrates > Cnidaria > Coral ...
CAACAAACAACAACAAACAACAACAAACAACAACAAACAACAACAAACAACAACAAACAACAACAAACAACAACAAACAACAACAAACAACAACAACAACAACAACAACAACAACCACAACCACAACCACAACCACAACCACAACCACAACCACAACCACAACCACAACCACAACCACAACCACAACCACAACCAACCAACAACAACCACCACCACCAACAACAACAACCACCACCAACAACAACAACAGCAAACAACAACCAACAACCAACAACCAACAACCAAGAACCAAGAACCAAGAACCAACAACAACAACAACAACCAACAACAACAACAACAATAACAACAACAACAACAACCACAACCACAACCACAACCACAACCAACCAACACCAACCAACACCAACCAACCAACCAACCAACCAAGCAACCAAGCAGCCAACCAACCAAGCAACCAAGCAACCAACCAACCAACCAACTAACTAACTAACCAACCAACCAACCAACCATCCATCCATCCTTCCAACCACAACAACAACAACACCATGCAAATCAGAGAGCTTAGCTGCAAAACGCTGCAAATACCAATCAAAACCACCAAACCCCAAAAAACGGGAAAAAAATCCCCAAAAAAATTGCAGCCCAATTGTCATCGATCCGTTAGTTGAGATTTATATTTCCATTATAGGAAGTCTCCTTATGGGATGTCGACACCCCATTCATCCAATTATATGTCAATATCCCCCATTATATATTCTATGTCTCCCATTAAGATACTGGTACGCATTGTAACTTCCCATTATATTCCCAATGATTGTATGGTTGAGTTTCTAGTTGATATATATATATATATATATAGTTTTTTAAATATTAGATGTTAAATTCTGTTAAATGTGTAAATAGATGAAAGTGTCATGATATATTTCCACATTTGGAGGTTTTCAATCCATTGGGGTACCCCAAAACCATCCACTTGTTTGTGAGGGGATTCTCCATTTATGGAACGCCCATGTCAATTTCTTGAGTTTTATATGCCCATCCTCCTTTCAAACCTGACCATGTCGCTGAGGTGTCAAAGATTCGCAATGTCCTGGCTTTTCCCCTGTGTTTTGGAAGTCCATCGGAGGACCATTCGCGGTACGAGCGGTGGCGTTTGAACAGCAGTCATGGTGGGAAAATAGGGATGTCACAGGGGTTTCATTGGGATTTTATGGGATTTTATTGGGATTTTATGGGTTTTAAAATTAGCAAATGGATTACAATTTAGAAATAGTAAATGGATTAATTTAAAAATAGTAAGTGGATTGATACTTTGTGTAACCCCACTCATAGCTGGACTAACCTGGCCACCACTTATAGCTTTGGTTATGCCATGTTATACCCCACTGCAGTGAGCCACCAAGTAGTACCATATGGGGCGTGAGCTTCCATAACTGCCAGGTATTGTGAACACCAGGAGACCATGGTAGCCATAGCCATGTAGGTCTAAGTCATGAACTTTCACGTTTTTCCACCTATAGTTGCTTAGAGCAACCCCCAAAAAGATGCCGAAATGCTACGAAATGAGTTCAAAAAAATGGAAGTTCGATGATATTTACCACATATTTCCCACACGTTCCCACTTTTCTATCTATGACTTACATTTTTTGCACTAGTGTAAGAGCAACAGGAAGGGCTTGGACTGATGTCGATAACATCGAGGATGAATAGCAACTTATGTTTTCTTAGGGAGTCCCAAAAAGGTCGTTTTTATAGGAAAATTATCTAAAAACATTATTTGATAATATACAAACAGTTCATTTGTTGGGTAGCCTTTTTTCAAACAACCCCATCGTCAAATCATACGGGAGTACTCCATGCCAGTCCAATGGTCCGATCATTTTCCTAGGGAAAGGATGGGTTTCCACAATGTCAACGTTGACCCAAACGGGTCTCCAATTGGGAAAGGACTCCACTTGTCATCCCAGGAGGATCCCTTTGGTGACTATGCATCCGTGGACACAGAGCACGCCTTGGCAGACGAACGCGTCTTTGGCGTCTTGAAGCTTACGAAACTTGCTGCAACGGGGAGTCAACGGGGTCAAGGGCAGGTTCAGGTGCATCATCTTGGTAGGTTGGCACAGCTATAAACATCCCTGAGCGTTCCTTGGTGCATCATCAAAAAACACCACAAGACCGTTGGTGAATGGATCACCAATGGGATGGGTTCTGATGGAGTCCAGGGGAACCATTTCAAGATACGAATTGTAAGTTATGCAGTAGGTGTTGTTCTGGTGTTGTTCTGAAGAAATGATTGGTGTTTCAGAATATTGAGCAATCTGTTATAAAACTTAAAACTGCATTTTTGACTTTTGACCATCACATGATCCATAATCTCCCTAATATTACACACAGACCCTGTGATTGGTCCAAGAACGGAATAGCGTAAAAAAACAATGTTTGTTTTCAATGTGTTTGTAACGACCTCAACAGAGATACAATCGTGTTTTATGAAGTGAGTTTTGCATTGCGGTGTAGCAACAGAATTGAACCGCTACAGTACTGCTAGCGTTTCTTGCAAAGTTCATATACGAGTACATAAGATACGGAATTGTCCGCCCCAATGGAACAGTTGACCATGCCGCAAGGAAGGTTTCGTTTGTATATATCATCATTAATTATCGCAATTATGTTTTTTTTGTTAAGGGTTTAATTACATAAGATCTAAAATAGCCCACCTCATAGAACAAGTAATTAACCATGCAATCATCATCATCACCATCACGCTCCTTGGGAGTCCGGGCAAACTACCTGGTTGAAATTTCTCAACGGGGGAAGGAATTACCAGTGGGCGCCTGTTGAAATTATGTCGGGAAAGATCATATGTTTATGACGCAGTATTACTGTGAAATCATCAGCAAACCTAGGTGAAAGACAGGAATGTGGCCCATCAAGATCAGAAGAGGCTTTTTTGTTGTATTTTCACCCGCTGTGCCGCACCATTCTGATCGCTGGTAAAGAGTTTAAACTGGTGATGTCAGATCTTATAGTATTACTCTATCCGTTCACTACAAGAACCAATTTGAATAGTTCCGATTTCCTCATGTCACCTTACGTCGGGGTTTGAAAAAACATGGCCAGCAGTCAACAGTGGCACTTTCTTTACCCGCCATAAGTTGCCAGAATGAGCCTGTGACTTTGGCGGCAAATACTCAAGGTGATTATAAGTGGAAGCTAGGTCAAATACACCCTATAATTTAATAGTATGTTGATGGTTGCAAGCTGGTTAAGTGTGGTTAATTTCTAGCAATCCAGATATATGGTAGTTACATAGTTATACCCAACCTGGTTAACTGTGGTGAATATCCAGGTATATATATATATACATTTATATGTATATAGGTTTTGTAGAAGTTATATCATGATATCCACCTATATGTAATATCCATATGTATATATATATACATAAACCCCTATGGTTGACTATGATTAATTTTCAGCCGGAGTAAAATTAGTTTCACAGCAAAAAAAAAACATATCATAAGCATAGTTGGTTATACTTACTGTAGTTTAATATCCCCCAGACATAGGAAACGTCAGATTCCCCGCGGGGAGATTTAGGAACCGCATGCGCAACGGTCGCGGTCAACAGCTCCACCTTACCACTGCCAAAGATAGGCGGGAGGAAGCTTTGGATGGTCACTGGGATGTTAATCCAGCCAAAATGGAGGTTCAACCGAGTTCAACCATCAACATACATCAAACAGCATCAAACTATGGGAATTTCATGGAGTTTTCATTTTTAAGATATGGTAATAAGGCCAATCAATGGATGGGTTTCTGGCAAAATCGAAGCCGGGTTCACCATGGCTCAAAGAGCCCAAAAACAACACGGGTCTCCCGTGCTGGGTTTCCCTTGAACCAGTTCTGGGGTAGGATCTTTATGTATTTGTTGAACAGTTGGTATTACCCTCTGGTAATTTGTTACATAGCTATTGAAAATGGCCCATAGAAATAGTGAGTGTTCCCATTAAAAATTGTGATTTTCCATAGTTATGTTAAATTACCAGAGGGTATGTCATTGATCTTCATTGGTTAATTTCACTGATGAGTTTCACTTGGAACAGAGTGTGATTTAACACCCAGCTGTCTCGCTGGTCTCCAAGAAACCTGCTGAGAGTACATGAGACCAGTATATGGATGTGTCTAAGCATGGGGACTAGCGGATTCCTTCAATTTTATAACATTTTGATAAGAAAGCAAAATCATCAGATTTTGGGGAGGTTTTTTTTCGGACAATCCGGCAGCCTTGCAGAGCGGGGTATACTGTGACTCTGCCGGGGGTGGTTGAGAATAAGATAGACCCCAATTGAGGAAATGGACCTCCTCGAAAATGTGGGCCAGTTCTTTGTATGTCAATATTATAAGCATGGTACATACATGTTGGCCTTGATCATCATACTTATCACATATCATTACTCGTTGAATGATATTGTATGTATTAGTCTACATAAATGACATAATGTATGTATACACTGTATATATATACATATGTATACCAACCATATCGAACCATACACGTTGACATCTATCACATTAAATGTATATTAGTGTAGTATGTACTATGTACACATTTGTATGTTAAAAAAGCACCCTATGATAGCGTATCCCTACAATTTCATACAGTTCGTTGTGCAAAACCTACCAGGTGTTCCGATCATTTCCCTGAGGGAATCGTTGTTGGTTTCCCGCATCTATCTCGGTAAATTTGATCACGACCTCACTGGAAACTCCCTCACTGGAATTCATAGTTAGGGAAATCATCCCCAAATGGCCGCACGATTCAGGTTAGTGAAATATGATAATTTACCCAGATCTCTATATATATATACCCTCTGATAAACTAACATGAGTATGGAAAATCACCATTTTTAGTGGATAAATCCACTATCCATGGGCCATTTTCAAGTTCGCAAACTGTTTCCTCAGCCATCTGCGCTCCAGGGCGGAGCAGAAGTACCAGCCCTTCTCCAAGCGTGACACCGAGGTGTTGGACTCCTTGACGGAGTTCCTGAAACAGGTCCGGTGCAGCCTTTGGTACCATTGGTACCCCGAAAAGTTGGGGTATCACCTCTATAACCTCTATAATGTGGTTAAAACAATGCCATAAACTGTCATAAACTATAGCCATGAAAAATTTGGGAATGGTTTATACATGTTTATACCACCCATATTTATGGTGATTTGGGGGATAGTTTATCATTGTTTTAACATGTTTTAACCACATTAACGATGTTTTTGTATCCACTTATAACTGGAACTGCACCCCCACGTAGATCCCAAGGTCCCCATTTTTGGGACTCCAACAACTTAGTATAAACATGTCATTAAAACTTAACATTTCGTGACTTTGTGGGGAAGCTTGGGTTCCCAGGTCTACTTCAGCATCGATCCAGTGACTTTCGGCCTCCGTCAAGAGCGGAGCTTGGACCTAGAAGAGGATTTTGAGCCTCTGAATGCGACCCGGTGAAACCCGGTGAAAGGAGGGGGATCGACGGGATCGATGTCAACGACGTATGTGGGGAGTTGGTCATGCATACGTTTCGTCATGTCTCACTCATATTCACATGGGTAAAAACGTCAATCCATTGGCAAAATCACATGTTTCTTAGTCTTTTTGTCCAGTGGCAGGGGGCATATTCGCTGTGGGCGTTCTTGACTGTGAGACATGGAGCTAAGACAACTGGGGGTTGATGCAAAAATTACGCTGGAAATCCGAAAACATTACATCCTCGTTTGTATTTGTATTATTACATCATGTTGATTTCACAAATCCAAATTAACATAAAAACAACTATATAAATATAGATCATTTTATCATTGCCATCAACCAGAATCAACCAGCCAAACTTGCGCCAATGGAACCAATCCACCAGCAAGGTTTTGGTTCCGGCTGACCAAAACGTCGCTGCTAGTCCCATGCCAACTCCTCACATTCAAAGGTTGTAGATATGGGTGATCAAAGCTATTGAGCCCCAGGAATGGATGGTTCAATGCAAGAATGCAACATGTTTTCTTCCATTTGTATTGCATTCTTGACACATACTTCAAACTGTGACCAGATGGTTGCCATGTGTAAGTCAGATTATCATTCTTGCAGCCATGCTAATTTGCCAAATTGATATGGAACCCTACAAAGCACACACAAAGAATTGGACACATGTCATAGCGCACACATCCCAAGATTCTCCATGAGTGATGCTAGTTTTAAAAAATGACACATCTGAATATGTTTAGTTCTTTATTTCAACCATGTCTATTCAGATTACTTAAAACACAACTTATGTTGTGTATTATATATATAATATTTTATCACAATATATATATATATATACATATCTAATATTACATATTTTGTACCTATATATGGAGGTTTCCTAAAATAGGGCTACCCCCAAATCAAATTTTATTTTAGATGGGGATTTTCCATCATAAATCAACCATCAACCAGCTATTGGGGTACATTTACAGAAACCTCCATAAATATAAGCCATTTAAGTTAATGTGAGTAAAACCATGTCATAAACCATCCCCCAGTCACCACCATTTTTATAGGTGCTATGTTTACCAATTTACCATTCCCAGTCATGGGTGGTAAAAATGGTATTGTTTTACCCACATTACAGTATAGCGACACACTGAAACTTAGAATGCTGACCAGTTTTCCAACATTTTTGTTTTTTTAACTTAGAATACGGCCAAAAACCATGTTTTTAGGGTATTTTAGAATGCCGGCCAGGGGACATTCTAAGTTTCAGTGCGTCGATGCATCAAAACACAGTATTGCCATACAAAATGCATATTTTAGGTAACAAAAGGCATGCCAAGTTCTCTCCGTGCAGTGTGTTTTCCTCCATAAAACCCCCAAAAAAACAGCAAACAGAAAGATAACTCCACTCCGTTTGAAGCACATATGCAACAAAAATTGCAATTCACCTCATATTTACAGGGTTTTGTGAACACTCAGTCTCCAAGACACCTCAAGACAGGTTTCCTTTTTCTTTCAAAATTGTCTCTTATTTCTTTCCCCATTAAAGATGGAAAACTCGAAAAACCAAGGGCAAAAAGTCCCTGGCACCACTTTTTTGAAATTTGCGTTTTTTTTTTGGCAGAGTGACGTTTCCAAAATTGCATTCTTAAGTTTCAGTGTGCCGCTATAAACATATCTATGGAAAATCACCATTTCTAATGGATAAATCAACGAACTAAATATGAAAAATATGTTGTTCACCCATTACTTCTTTAGTTATTAGTTAAATATTAACATATATTAACAAACAATCTTTAGGCTATGAATGGTAGATCATATCATATCCACTAAATATAGTAGATAAGCCATTCATGGCATTTTTTATTAATCTTCCAGTTCTGTTCTTGTTCTGGCAGGCACCCTCCATGATGAGTGGAGCCTCAGCGCCGAATCAAGGAATCCCGATAGACATGACATGGCGATTTTTCAGTATCAAACATGGCCATTAAACCAAGATTGAAGCATCACACATGTTGATTTTTCAGCGATTTTTTTGATTGAACAATGGGATTCGAAAAAATGAATTCACATGGTTGGTGATTCAAACAACAGATTCAACCATGAATTCACATGGTATGTTTAAAAAACAACAAAAAAGGAAAGACTCGACCAGTTTTTGGGGATATTGATTTGGCCAATGATGAACGGATTAATATGGATATCACCAATTGGGGGTCAACCAAGTGTTCAACCAACAAAAATTGAGGTATGCAATGAGAAAGGGACACTGTATGGGATATCACCAACCAACTTGATATGATATTTGGGTGTGTCTGATCATGGGGTACACCCCAAGAATAGTCATTTTAGTAGGGAAATGATGTTGTAACCTGCAACATTGGTCGTTTTCCCTTAAATTTCAGTCAGACCCATATCAGCCATTTAGACAGCTTAGCATTGTTTTTTCCTGTGTTTTCCCCTGATGTCGCTGGTCAAATCTCCATTCTTGGTGTCTTCAATCCCCATTCTGATGAAACTCCCAAGCCTCCATTTTTGCTGGCAAGTTTTCACCCTTACCCAGATTATTCCCTTCTGATCTCATTTTTTTACGATTAAACCAACATGGTTATACTACGTTTATAATGCTTAAATGTGCATTCTTGACGACCGCAATGACCCTACCAGATTATCAATCAACGTCAACTTCAATTGTTCAGCATTTACACTCCATCCCTATTTTAGATGCTTCGGAATTCGCATGTATGTAGTAACTGGTTGGTGGTTGTTCCATATATTGGGAATGTCATCATCCCAACTGACGAACTCCATCATTTTTCAAAGGGGTTTTTCAACCACCAACCAGATATATTATTCATTAGATCAGGTATTAATCACCAAGAACCACTATTAATCACTATTAATCACAGGTAATCAACTCATCACTTCCCCCCATTCGAAAACCCATGGTGAAATGGTGAAATGCATTGGATCGCCGCAGGAAGTCAACTCCATCGCCAGTCTGGTAGCCGCCTCTTGAGTCATGCGCAAAGCGGTGGCAGCGCGGCACCTTGGCCCAACAGATCCTGGGAAAATGGATAGTTTAATGATACAAAAAATCATATATTGGTATGTAATTATATATATTATATATAAATTACATTAATATATATATATATATATGTCTATCGTGGGAAAATGATGGAATAACGTGACTATAGTGGGAACAAAATGGGGATTTTGAATGATTTTGACTGGAATAATGGGATATCATGGGGACATTTGATTGTATCCGTTTGTTTTTGTCATCCCTAATCAACTTTATAGGATCTCTAGGTTTGTCTTCAAATGGAGAATCTACCTCCAAACATGGCGGTTTCAATAGGGACAATTGTGATACAGCAAACCATGGGATTTAGCTTCACCTATTGTGATTCTATGCGGCAAAAGTATGGGATTGTCGGCAGCAGAAAATGATAGGATTCCTGGAAGTGAATGACTCGCTTATCGAACGATGAGAATCCATGGAGCTATAATATATATATATAAATATGAGGAGACATGATGATTGTATTGACAAGGCTTCGACATCCAACATATTGTAGCTTATTTTCATGGTTTTTCACAATGTTTTTCTTCATTTTTCCTGGGATTGAAAGCATTAAGTCGCCAAATGGAGGTTTTCATAGTCATGGGGGTACCCCAATAGCTGGATGGTTTATAAGGGAAAATCCCCATCTAAAATAGGGTTGATTTAGGGGTAACCACATTTTAGGAAACTTCTAAATATCATCATGATTTATAGCGCATGTTCTTATTTTCTTTCCATGCCACCCAATCAAAACTTTTAGTGCTGCATCTTATTATTTGGGCAGTTCATATGGGGGATCTTTTATACAGTTGGTGGATGGAATTAACTCCTAGTATTATCGTAGTATACTATATTATATGGATTTATAGGGAGAAGGAACAAAGATATCATATATTTGCCGGCACATAGCCGGTATTTGCCGGGACATAGCCGGTACGTAGTTTGGGATCCTTCAGATGAGCTCCCCAGGTGAGCATGGCTGCGGGGATGTTTGGCATCCTCGGGAATGCCTTTGCCAAAGGCGCGCCTCGAAAAAGCATCGAAAGCATCCAGCTGCAACATCCATCGATATGTATCAAAATGGAAGAAATCCTTCGAACCACCGTCAGGTTTGCAAAGTGATTTTTTTGTTGTTGGTTTTGAATGGTTCAACCCTGGCTTTTTGATTGGTTCACATCAACGGAATGGAAGACATTTCAATTGCTGGGTTTTTCAATGGTGACCCGCTGAAAAATATCAACTGCTCTGGCCTGTTTTACATATGGAAACCTTTGATATACCTGGCAACTTGATAGTAAAAATATCTGGATACTGGATAGTATGAACCGAAGAACTCAAGTCTTTTGAGATTTACTGCAGGATAGTGTCTGTAATATTATACATGTACATTACACAGTAGTAGTTCCCCAACAAACACCACGAGTTCAACAATGATTTGTTGAGTACACACATGTTGACACCTTCCTCAACAAACGCACACATGTATATTTGGATTTATGCATGATAAGATACCGATATATATATATATATATACAGATACATGTCATAAAGATATAATAAACCTCATGATATTAAGCAAATATCGATATAATATGGTATGATTATATTTGTATGATCGCGTATGTATACTGTAGGTACATTTGCAATATATATATATATATGTATATATACACACATACATACATTTATATAATCATGCTGAAATAGATGGAATGTGTACATGTCCATAAACTAATCACTAAAAATGGAATATGATTGAAAATTCCCTGACCTATCTTGTGCAGGATGAATATACAATGTGGCGCCCCACCCAGTTATAAGGTGGTTTATAAACCCATTAATATAGGCACCACCTTGTCCAAATGTTTATATATAAATATACGTATATATATATATATATATATTCCCTTTGGTAATTTAACGTAGCCATGGGAACATTCCAATTTTGAGAGGGTAAATCATCACCAACCATCTATGTTCATGGTCCATGGCTTCCATAGCGTTAAATAAGTACATTATTAACTACCATGCACTATGAATAGCTATGTTAAATACCCACAGGCTACTAGATGGGATGCACCCATATAAACCCATGTAAATACCAATATAAACTCATATTTTAGGCCCTGTAAACATGTGTATATATATATACATATTTACAAATATATACATATATCTATGTATAGTGTGTATATATATATACATATATATTATGTATAAATATATCATGTTGTGGGATCAACCTCTCACCCAGCTTCTTGCGCGGTAGGTACCACCCAGCGCCGCGCGGAGTTGCCGGACCTGGTGGAACGCCCCGAGGCGATGTCGACCATCGAAACATGGGCGAAGTGTTGCGTATCTTGGGCATCCCACTTAGCAAGTGGTGTATAGTCCATGAACCCATATATATATAGTTATATATATAGTTATATATATATAGTTATATATATAGGTATATATATATATATTGTTTTACCCACATTATACCCCCAACTATATATGCAATATCCAGACTTAATTATACATGTGGGTTTATGGGTTATATATGGATTATAGACCACTTACTAAGTGGGATATGCACATAGATGTGGAAAACCCATCCTCTCCCTGGGAAGATGATCAGCTTTCATGATGTATTGTTTCCACATTTTATTCGTTGTTTCAAGGATGGTAGCCATGAAAGATCGAGGACTCCATTAGTGGGATGTCAATGAAACATGAATGACTTACTCTCTTGAAAAAAAACAGTTCGCAAGCTGGAAAATCACCATTGATATACGCGTTGAATCATCAACTAAATGGGCCTTCCCTACCATAGCTACGTGAAATTACCATGTAGAAACATACCATGAAAACGCAGAAATTTAGACAGATTTAGCTATTTGTTGATGTCTTAGAGTCTTATATATCATTTTTTAATATACTGTACATATATAATATAGATATACAGGCGGACTGGTGATTTAATTAATAAAGCAAAGATGTGAAAAAGAGTCGGACATAGATCATGAACAAATCATGTTGAGAAGTCATCAACAGATTCGCGCTGATTTCACGAACTGGATTTGGCAATGCCACCACAAGGATATGTGCCATTGCCGAAAGTTAAAGCTTAAAATATTGCAGAGGATCTAATGATTTAACAACAATAATGGTGATTGCATATGTGATGATTTAATGATCAACATGGTAATTTAACGTTATTTAACGGTTCAACATGTTTTTTTTTGATAAGATCAATGGTGATTTTTTTCGAGCCATGTTGGGATGACCATACCGGTGATCTCCCAGCCACGAGGGATTTCCCAGCCACGCTTGATGATATCTATAGATATCTATAGTAGATATATCTATAATGATATTATTAACATGGTAGATATTTTGTTATAGATGGTATTATGCATTAACTATAGATATATGTAGATATATCTACTCGTTCGAGGGTCACTTCTGGGCGCCCGAAAAAAAACGGGTCACAACTCGCCGTGGAGCCTTGGCAGGTGCGGGTCACTTCTGACAGTTCAGAGGCCATCAGCGCTGCACCTGGTTGGGTCTACAAGGACCTGAGGAAAAACTGGAAAACTGGAGAACTGGTTGGTGGTTTCCTATATACTAGTGGTTAATACCCATAATTGTTGGTTTACATCCCATTATATCATAATAATATGCTTACTGAATCCCCATTTGGTTGGTGGTTTCAAACATTTGGATTATTTTCCATTTCAGATATGGGATAATCCGGAACCCATTGACGAACTCATATTTTTCAAGATGGTTGAAACCAGCAACCAGACCATCCTTGATAAAGGTAAATCATCCATAGTTGAATCAGGACGTAGTTACATAATTATACATAGTAATGTTAAATGACCTGAGGGTAAGCTCAATGGCATAATACACGTCTAGTTTGTTTTTTCCCGAATATATTACAGTATCCATATTGATCATTTAGTACTTCATTGTTTAATTTATGTAGTTCTGTTCTGATCAAACATCATTTTCATTTGTTCACCCAATGTGGTAAACCCATCGCCATGCAGCTCGGATTTTGGATGGTACATACAACCTATTTCTGTTCATACTTTCTTGCCTGTTTGGATAAGTTATGTAACTCTGTACAATAAGAGCAGGGTGCAAGTCTGGTTCAAGCAATTCTTGGTAGTCTTTAAGCACCATACCTAGGAGATCATTTAGGCACCAATTGCAGCCTGAATTGAAAAATATGCCTTTTGCATTATCGGGCAGAAAAACCGTTTGCGAGCAGAAATCCCTTTTTGATATGATTTTGATGATTTTCAGGGAAGTTTCCAGGCTCAAAAAAGCTTGCCCACATGTTGGGGTCTATGTTGCTGATCATGCCAAGCTATGCCTTGTGTGTGTGCAAGTTTGATGTGTTTTTTTAAGCAGTTTGAACAGAAAGGGTGTTCTTGTTGACCAGAAAAGTAACAAACATGGCAACACGTTTCAGGCGGAGATTTCCACGAATCAGGCGGAAATCCCCGAAACACAAATTTGGAGGAAGATTGAAAACTACATTGTGATGTTTTAGGCATCTGATTTTGTGATGGATGTTGTCCTAGTAATTATCCTATATGGTCAATTCCTCGTGAAGAATACTGGTGGATCATGGGAAAATCTTGGATCAGGCATGTTTTCTGAATGGGCTCGGGCAGGAATTCCTGCCTCCTGATTTGGTATAGATCTACCCTCTGGTTATTTAACATAGCCATGGAAAATGGCCCATTTATAGATGGTTTACCTATTAATAGCATGGTGATTTTCCATGGGTATGTTAGTCATAACCACAGAAAAATCATCTCTCCACGAAGTCACCTCAAAATTCACGTCAAAGCTTTGTCGCCTTTTTCACGTATAAAAACATCGAGTATAACTGCACAGAAGATTTCAATCTTTGGATGACAAATCACGATGCGATAAATGTTTGAAGTGTGGGTAGTGCAAGTGCTGAAGCCACAGATTGAATACGATCTAGCCTTCTGATTCTGTTTGTTGGTTTTGCTACACTTGCGAGCTTGATTTGCAAGATTCCCCAAATGGTTATTTGGATGATTTTCCAAAAATTGATGGACTATTCTTGTGGCAATCTTGGGCAATCCGGCAAACCGAATGTTGTGTGTAAAACGAATGCATCGTGTTTCTCAATAATCTCAATTTTCATGTTTGAGAATTCAGTCCTTCCGTTTGCTGGTGAAGTCTGATGATTTTACCCATCTCTCCCTTTACAATCCTTGATTTCTCTATGGATGTGTTGTTTTTTGCTGGTCGAATCAGCTATTTTTGTGGATCTAATCTTTATCTTTTGATGGTCTAAATACAGATGTTCGTTTGTCCAAGCCTTTTATTCTATGGTTTTTATTGTTTAAGCCTCCATTTTCTATGGGTTGAACTCCTTTTTTTCGGTGTTTGCCGGGTTGAACCACGCCTTTTTCAACGTTGCGTGGCGCGTCGTGTTTTTCGCTCTAGGAGTGGACTGATGAAGATATGGATCTCTTGGACACCCATCATGCGGTGCGGATGGCCGGTTCTTCCAGTGATCAAATGTTTTTTTTTGCTGGGAGGAACCATCTATAAGGTTAATAATATAGTTAATCATGGGTAATTAAAATTTTCTAGATCTGGGTAATTTATAGCGACCTCATTGCGACAGAACCCTGGAATCATGATTTAAGGGGAATCACGTAGCTATGTTGAATAATCATATAGGGTATGAATCTGTGATAGGAGTATAGTTCGGAATCCAATATTGTATATACATGTATATGTTACAGTCTCAGTATATCTCAGTACATAATATTTAAACATATAGACATGGACAGTTATATATATATGAATTATATATATATATAGCCAACTATGATAACGGTTATAAGAATGGGAATTCATTATATATCATGGTTTTAAAGGGTATAGCCCTTTTTGATTGTCAAAACGGATATTCGAGCAACTAGACTGGGGATATGATGGGATGTAATTACATAATGTCCAAAAAATATCAAACATCTACTTGGGGGTTGTAGTATCCAATGTGTTGAGGATTATCATCGTCCATGATAGGAATCCCTATTGACCAACCAGTGGAATGACAGAGATATCTGAACCATGCTCATCTCGGTAAAACAAACATCTTAGTTGGAAACAAAATATAAACAAATCAGTAGGTTCGAAAATACTGGCACCATTCATGTGGATACGATCAAATCGAAAATTGGGATGTGCACGTTTTGTATATATAAGTATATATATATATGTATATATATATATGTAAATCCTACTTTCAAAGGTAAAACCATGGTAAACCCGACATGTTTGACGGTCAAACGGTCATTTTTTTGGTGACTGCACCTGCTTGTGGACCTTTCACAGGCGGCGCGACGGCGCATCGGAGGCATCTCCTTGCTCACGACGTGGCGCTTGAAGGAAGATGTGAGGGTGGATCCCTTCTGTGTTGCTTGGCCGAGGGGATTGGCTTGATTCAGCGACTGTCCAAATTCATGGGGATTTGTTGAAGATAAAAAGGCATAGTCTGTATTTTACAAGGCAAACAGTTTCAGAAATGACAATCAAAGGTGAAATGTAGGTTCTTTGAACACATATACGTTTTTTCTCGACCACTTCAGCTTGAAAACCAGGCGATTTGCGACTGATTTGAAAACATTGCATTTTGTGCCAATATCAGAGAAAACAGTGGGGGGGTACCTACAGGAAACAGCACTCCCTTGCCCAGCCTTGAGGGCATCAGATTCGGGGCTGTGTCCCATGGCAACGGTTGGGGGTCATACTTTGGAGGAAAAGATAGAAAAACCAGGGGAAGATTGAAGATCTGATTATTTTTCTGGATCAATCAATATTGAAGGAGGGAATGTTTTAACAGATGGAGAGAGAGATGGGGACATAAATGGACATAATCGAATGAGGGTTGGAGTACAGAATCAAGGGGCAAACATTTGCTGCCTAGGAATGAACCTCAAATCGTGAGGTTGCTGTATATCCTCACTTCTTGGGTCAAACTCTGCTGGAATCTGCCGATGTGTCAGGCCATCTGTCGCTTTCAGATTCGTGTAGCCCGAACCTCCCGGCTGGGAGCCGAACAAGCAGTGTGGATTCTTGGATTTGGACCCTGGCAAGGTGGACAATTTATCCTGTTCTTCAGGGGAAAATTGAATCATGAACTGGCTTGCCATGCTTGCCATGTTTAAGACCTGATGTGTGGGTTTTAATAGCCTGACTATACATGACTATACAACATATGATATATATATATACATATTATGATATATATATATATACATATATATATATACATACACATATATATATACATATATATGTCTATACCTATATATATATATATATATGTCTATACATATATATATATATATATATTCTATGTGGTATATGGTATCATTATGTTGGCCGTTACAATTCCCTATGAGATACTGGTGGTATGACCATCCCCTATACGGGTATATCATATTTACTATGTATATATATATAACTCTGGACCATGGCATATATGTGCACAAACAAGCATTTAGCCAAAGGTGCCACGTACTTGAAGTTACAGATGTTTCCAATTCCTCTGGGGTCCACTGAGTTTCTCGTGCTTCCGCGCTGTCAGGATGTTGTGCAGCGATCTTTGGATGAGAGATATATACATGATACCACAAAGCTGGGCACGCACACGCAGCAAATAGAGTTCATGTTCCCAACTACAGACTTGTTCGTTTGGGGTTCCATCTCAGGTTTCAGGCTCATGTCCAACTTCTTCATAGTTGGTTCAATCCCTTTCTGTGTTGGCTAAAACCCCACTTTCAAAGGTGAAACAGACACAATTCGAGGAAAGAAGCGCAACCTTTCTTCTGTGTCTCTGCAGACGAGGTGGTTGCTTGCTGGGGCTGTACATACATCCATCAGCGCATGATTTCCATCACACCAAAATGACACACTCTCACACAGGTATGTTTCGGAATTGGCGTATCAGAGTGACGATTCCACCAAAAAGAGACTATGTAAATATATATATATACATAATATATACATATTCTAGAACAACAACATCAAACGGTTGCATTCTGGGTTTCAAAAAATGAGTCACAGACATCTCGTGCCATATAGAACCTTGCAGATACTCCAGCCAGCTTCACTGGTCGACTTGGCCACTATTTCCTGGTCCATTTCCAGCTGGTTGTGTGGAGACCATGTACCCTCTGGTAATTTAACATAGCTATTGAAAATGACCATAGAAATAGTGGATTTTCCCATTAAAAATGGTGATGTTCCATAGTTATGTTAGTTTACCAGAGGGTAGATGATATTTGGTTAGGTGATTCCAGTATCATCTGTGATTTACTGTGCGATATTCCCGTGTTCAGCAGTGTGTCCTGCCAACGTTTTCTGCTGATGAGATCACTTTTTCCCTTACAACTGGCCATCACATGGTGGCCTTTATTTCTGGACACCCACATTAGAGCCTTCAAGAGAATGTTCTGCATCTGAACCTATGATTTTCCTGTTTTTTTGGGGGTATATAGGTTATGATGCCATACTTCAGAGGGATGACCATCCAGAATATTACGAGCTTGCTCTTGATGTGATGAACATATGTTATTTGTGCATAAGCGCTGTGAATTCTTGAATGATTCAAAACGACTGGCCAAACTATTTCAAAACCACGTTTGATAATCATAATCAGGATTACATCCATACCAGGCCACGGTTTCCAGTCCAAATCATACCCTCTGGTAATCTTATCTGACAAGGAACAATTCTCCATTGATAGGGGATTTGTCAGCCAAGTTTCACCAGGGTGTTTCCATTGAGAAACCTCCATGTTTCCCATTGCCATAAGTAACCACAATCAGGATTTTCATCCGACCAGGATATCTGATGTTTCCAAATTTAGGTTGTTTATCCATCGTTTTTGCCATGTTTTCGTTGTTTTCCCTGGAGATTGCCATCGTTTGACCATTCTCCTGGTCCAGAACGTGGTGAGCGCCTTCCTTTCGGACTTCTTGTGCTACGGCGAGGAGTACATCGTCAGCGTCCGCGCAGGCTCGGCGGATCGCTGGTGCCTCGGCGATCGCTGGCGACGAAAAAACACGCGGGTGAAGGTGTGCGAGGGGATGATGATGTCGTCATCGATGTAATATGTTTTTTTTATTTGAGTTACTGATATGAATAGTTAAGTTGAAATGCAATTTATCATATTATATAATATCATTATGATGTTATTTGATGCCTTGTTTTTCCATGCTTCAAGGAACATATTTGATCAGAAGATCTTCGAGCCCAGGGTTCCTTTTTTTTTGTGCATTATCATACAGTGCTTGAGCATGATTGAACTGTATAAATATATAATTACATGTGTATATATATATATACATACGTATATTATATTTAATATATATATATATATATACATATATATACATATATATATATATATATATATATACATATGTATATATATACACGGTATTACACGGTTAAGTTAACATATGCGTTATATATATATATATGTAATTATATCTTATGTATAGACGAGTACTTACTGACAATGTGTATACTTTTTATGACCATGGCTCAAACAATGCAAACGATGTGTACCCCTAAAAAAGACAAATGTTGCAGAATTTGGAAAAGTGAATGGTTCAGTACACAAGATAAGTTACTGAATTGCTTTAGGATGTACTGCCGATATGTAAAAAAAAAAAGCGTATGTGTGGGCCGTGGCCATATCATTGCACCCCACAAGACGTTTTTTTATAGTGTGAAGATACAGAGGCATGTGTAGTCCCAAAATGTCCCATGTTCATTGGTATATTGGTCAGGACATCACTGGTTGGTGGTTTGGAACATGAATTTTATTTTCCATAATATATGGGATGTCATCCTTCCCATTGACTAATATTTTTCAGAGGGGTAGGTATACCACCAACCAGATCAATATTGTTGCTTTAATCGTCATCTTTGTTGCTTACTTCCCAATGGTTGTCGTATCCCGATGCTCCCCCAATCCTCGCATTGCCTCGCATCAGGAGTGAATGGAGCGCTGCTTCGGAGCCACGTTGTCTCAAGGCGCAACGAAGTCATTTGGCTGTGCCCGCAAAAAATGGGGGTACCCAATAGCTGCTATAGCTGGATGGTTTATTTATGTTTATTTCATGGAAAATCTGAAAATAGAGTGAATGATTCGGGGGTAGCCCTATTCCAGGACAGCTCCATTTGGCAATTTCACAGATTTCACAGTTCGCGAGTTTAAAACCATGGGCCATTCAGTTCGTCGGGCTATCTAAGGTCAGCCATGGTTAATCCAAAAGCATCAAAGACTTCGCAATGACTTGCCAGATGTGGATGATCTCCGATAAAAACTCTACAGATGGACAGGCAAATACAGTGAATGAAAAGCTAGATAGGTAGTATGTATATTCAAACATTAATCCTCATTTTGCTGGTAAAAGCGACAATATTTGCTGGCAAATCCACTTATCATATTCACTGCTAAATCCAATCGGCATGCACAAACCAGACAATTTCAGCAGTTGGATGAATCATTTTGACATGTGAAGAGTAGATAGAAATTGTGCATTCTCCATATATACATCTTCCCATAGATGTTCCACTTTATGGGTAAGTCTTCCCCAATTTTCCATAGATGTTCCATGTTAAAGATATGTTTTCATCATTATTCCATGGATTTCAATAGGTTTTCCGGTTTTCCATGGATTTTCACAGGTTTTCCCCACATGGTCATAGGCTTTCCATGGATTTTCATCGGTTTTCCATGGATTTTCATCGGTTTTCCATGGATTTCCATCGGTTTTCCATGGATTTCCATGGCTTTTGCCATGGAGTCTTCAAGGGATCCCCCGTTGGCCAGGCCAGTGACTTGAACCCGGGCAGCGCGAAACTGCGCTGTAAGCTGGTGCCATCGCTGCCCTCCACAGAGCTGACGGAGGCGTGGACGAAGTCATCAACATTTACCCTTTGGTTATGACTAACATAGCCATGGAAAATCACCATTTTGGATAGGTCAACCATGATGTTTATCCCCTATAAATGGAAAACTAATGTACCATCTGGTTATGACCAACAAAGCCATGGAAATTCATCACTTTTAACAGGTACATCATCTATTTCGATTGGTCATCTATACCATGGCTATGTTAGTCATAACCAGAGGGTAATTGGGGATTTTATAGTGGTAATTCTCATGATTTTAATATTAAGTTAATCAACGTGGTCATTTTTTTCATTGGTGGTGCCATTAAACCACCATTTGATGATTTTAACGGGGATTTAATACTGATGTCATACTGATTTAATGGGATTGTTTGGACATAGTTTGATGATTGTCGATTATTTTAACATCGATATTGTTTGGTTGCTATAGTTACTGAGTCTAATTGATGATTATATCATAGATTAAATTAGTTACAATATTTGTTGATAACTATGTTTGTTGATGATTTTAACATATGGGAATTGGTCAAAACCCATTATTGCAATATAGATCCATATAGTTACTATAGGATATTTCAAAACCAATTATTTCTTGAATGGTGTTTCAAAAAATACTGATTTTTCATGGGATTGTTTGAACATAGTTTGGTGATTTCCATTGGACATTGTTTTTCTTTAACTTGTTGATACTTGACATATTGTTAATGACCATGTATAATTGTTGATACTTTCCATTACAATGATATTGTTACTATAGATTTGTTACTCAACATATAATAGTTGATAATTATGATTGTTGATTATTTTTTACATAGATTTGTTTGGTTGGCAAAGCTAGTGAGTCTAATGGATGAGTATAATAGTTACAATATTTGTTGATAATTATGATTGTTGATGATAAATCACCAATGATTAATGGAAACTAGTCTTCCAACCCCTATCTGCCAGGGTCTATGTTAATTTACCAGAAGGTAATAAAATCAATATAGACTATATGTATTGTTTTAATATTGGTATATAATAGTTACATACTATAGTTTGTTTTGTTTCTGCTGGGTTGAGTTGTTTTTCCTTGTTTTCTAAAAAATGTTTTTTCGTCAATCTGGAAACAAAAACTCAGAATCCAGCTACAATGGTGGATTCAATATTTCAATAATGTACTAATCCAAAGTTTCAACGGCTTTTGAATGCGGATATGTTCGGATATGTTGGTTGAATCATAGGGATCACTACCATTGTTGCTTAAGAGGATTTTATATTATGTCTTAACCAACATGTTGATAGTTGTTTTAATAGAGATTTAACATGATGCGTTTGATGCTTCGCTGATGACTTCGGGACGGACTGGGATCTGGCAAAAATCATCCCAACAATAAGCACTCTCTAAATGGTAATTTCAGCATGCTCGTATATGTATATGTATATGTATATGTATATATCTTATTAATATATATATATATATATATATATAATATCATACCCAATGGTATCCTAAATTAGGGTGGTTATACCATGGTTATACTCATCACATCCCAATTGAAGACATTATAAATCCACGTTTATACCTATTTATATCCTCGTGTATGTTGGTTGTCCATGCATGTAGTACTTGTATAGTACATGTGTCCAAATCTATGTCCAAATCTATGGCTATGCGTTATTTCCTTGTATTTCACCATGGTTACATCATGGTTTTACCCACATCCATACTTTTATGATCTTTTATACAGATACATACACACATTCACCATAGTTGCCAAGCTTATACTGTAGATTGAAAGCCATGTTCGTTGCAAAATTGCAGGCCTTTGCGCTGCGTGAGCATCTGCTGCACTTTGCCTTTCCAGCCTTCGAGAGTTTCGACGCGCGCAGTCCTTTGCCGGTGGAGTATTGCATAGAGGTGCGGAAAGTGCACTGTGCGTGTCATGTGGAAGGTGAAACATTATAGAAATATATATATATATATATTACATGTCTATTTACATGTATACACTTATACCTTTCAAATGGATATAACCAATGCCATAGATATACACATACATACGGTTTTTGCATATATTTATGTGTATATGTATACACACATGCTAATGCATTTACGTATTGTGGGTTTGTTGGCAAAGAAAACTATGGCCCAGTTTACCCAATGACTTTCCTGAAATGGTGTTTTTTTTTGGGGGGGCTACAAGAAAGGGGCTTACGGAATTACCGTTTTACCACATGATCAAGTTTGAAAAAACATGAGCCCCTCAAAGTAAACTATCATAAAACCATTATGATTACCACAATCATGGCGGAAAAAATGTGTTTCACAAGTCAACCATGGCAGTCATCGCGGCCATGTTCCCCTGAGGGATGTTGATCCCAAATGGCTTTCATGTTGCGCCCGCATGGTGAAAAACAAGGAGTTCAACAGCGAACCAGAGAGGGATTTGATATAAGGATTTACCCAGCAGTATTGGGAATATTCTGAGGATGTACCGACAAGATCGGTAAAACACATGAACAATCAATAACAATCATAAAGTGGACGAGGTTTGGCCAGTAAATCATCAGTAAAATGACTCTGGCTTGATGATTTAGAGATATTTAGAGAGTATTTCCATGTATTTCCGCAATGTTGTGTATGCTTGATTCATTTCCCACTGTTACTGGTTTATATGATAACATGGACGTGTCATGATTTGTCTGAAAGTAGGATACCCCTCAATTCGATGTTTTAGAATCATTTTTTACTATTCAAATTGCTCAAAATGTGGTGCACTTCATTTTCAGTCACTCCCCTATTTCTTGTTGGTACTAAGTTTTATCCCCGCCCATATCCCTGTCGGTTTCCTATGACTGTTGCTTATTAATACATGTTTTTGTGGTAAAACCACTCATATTTGCTGCTTAAATAGGTTCAAAATCCATTAAAAACCATATTTTAAAATCCATTAAAATCCATATATGACTGTTGCTGAAGTCAGGCTGAAGTCATTTTTTTGGGGTGATCCAGGCATGGCAGCGCCCCGACCTCCTTGGAGCTTCAGCTGTTGAGGGCCTTGAAAGCTACAACCGCACCGCAGGGACCGCGACCGCGGATCCTGCGGATCCGTAGCGTGGTGGCGACAGAACGACCTCACTGTTCTCCCTCACTGGATTACCCTCTGGTAACTAACATAGCTATTGAAAATGGTCCATAGAAATAGTGGATTTACCTATTAAAAATTGTGATTTTCCATAGTTATGTTAAATTACCAGAGGGTAAAGGTTAGGATTCGGGGAATTCTCCCCAAATAGCCAAACCATTCAGATCAGTGATTTTTTGTATAATTTAGCCAGAGAACATGGGGTTTTATGCCATGAAACATGGTTGATTTAACATGATTTAACCAAGAAACACATGATTTAAGATATTTAAGCAAGAATAAATGTGATTTCAGAAAGGATAATTGTGATTTTACAAACATAAATGGTGATTTGATCATCATTCAGAATGGGATTGAACTAACAGACAGTCGCGGTTTTTTCACCATGAAAAAAGTGGAATCTTAGCTAATGAAACACAGGGAGAATTGCCATCAAGTTTTTAAGGAATATGTGTTGGTATATCACCAACACATGGTTTCAAAATGTAGATGTAGAAAGAGACAGTTAGAGTTCGAAATTATCGATGAACTGGAAATTATCTATGAATGTAGATGTAGATGTAGAAATTATCTATGAACTGGAAATAGTTAGATTTCGAAATGGTGATTTTTGATATGAGCTGAACATTGGGGTCTAAGCACTGAAGTTCGAAAGCACTTAAGTTCAAAAACAGTGTTGCGTAGCAGGAGTACATGAGGGTTTGACTGTTGCTTCGAGTTGAAGTCTCAACCAGTGCTGATCTCAGGCGATCTTTTGTTGTTTAATGGTTCAATTATATATATATATATGTGTATCTATCTATCTATCTGCATGTTACATTAATTATATACATGTATGTATGTATATAATATGTGTATATATGGAGCATATCCCAACCAGGATTGGTCGCCCCACATCCCAGCTGAACATAGGATTGCCCATGGGATTACCCACGTCTTTCTTTTGGTTGAAATGATTTGGTTCCTACCCACACGAAGAGATCATCTGGATATACCCTGTTTGAGCAGTTTTACAAGTTTATTCACTGCCGCAAATGGGTATATATAGAATTGTGTCTAATATATATATATATATACATATATATACATATATACATATATATATATACATATATATATATACATATATGTATATATATATATGTACACATATGTATATACATACAAATATATATATATATATAATACCTCCAGAAACCAAGCTTTAGTGATGAATTCACATAGTTGGGTTCATGAATCATGGGGGTGACTCCGGTTTTCCCTGGGTTTTTCTTAAGGCAAGGGATCCAGATCCCTGGTGCGGGTCCCGAGTGGCGCCATGCCGCGCCCATTTTCGTGACCAGCGTGAAGAGTGACGAGGCGCCGAGCATGCAGAGCCAAGGGTGCTCCATGCTGGCCATTTGATAAACGCCACGATGACTTAGGCACAATCAATGTACCATGTATGTATGTAATGTAAAGCAGTGTATTGTAATGTATTGTATTGTATGGCAATTGTAATTGCAATTGTAATTGTAATGTCATGTACTGTAACGTACTGTAATGTAAGATGATGTAATGTTACGATATGTTTAAAGTATATAGACATAGGATACAAAATGATGAATATATATATAATATGGAATTATTGTGGAACAAAGGGGCCGCAAGCATTCCAACAATGGGATAACTTCCTGGATGTTCTCTATCGAGGCTCACCTATTCGCTAAGATGCTCCAAGTTAGTGCTAGGCGATTTCAGAGATTTGTTTTGAGCAACCAATGTAATAATACATCATATTTATATGGGACGTGTTTTTTAAATAGATATGTTAAACTGTTAAATCATTTGTTGATTACAGGGTATCTAAGGTGGACCGCATAAATAATTAAGAAATCCATATGTTGAATTTGTTTGGATACGTCATCTGATATAGTTTATGCACTCCAGTGGATAGAACTTATATACAGCTGCGAGTTGCTATCATCGACTGATCAACAGTGTGTCAATCTGGTTTCTCCTGCTGATACCATGGTTACGCTTTGCCAGTCCAATGTGGCAGTTTATAGATGATTTCCCTATGAAAAAAACATGTTATCCTACTACCAGGGTAGATCACTGCTGCCTTTGTTATGCATATATATATATATATATATACATACATATTATATGGATACATGTGTATTTTATATGTACAACATGTATACATATATATATATATGTTTCAATTGCATCTATTGGGAGCCTTGAACACAAGACACGCCTGTATTGTCTACGCTGCGCGTTCATATCCATGTTCGCATCCATTCATATTCATGTCACGAAAGCTAGCCTCAACTAGTCGGAGTTACTCTTGCTATAGCAAGGAATTGGATGGCAGGTCGGTTTCATGCGCAGTTTTCAAGTCACGGATCTCTGGTTTATTTGTGGTTGAAGTCACG
>Ga0126342_10003877_pt1 | contig 25128 bp, 21 predicted proteins | sample Cyp1metagenome_FD_92528 | JGI IMG/M metagenome (GOLD analysis project Ga0126342, IMG submission 92528) | Coral microbial communities from Lord Howe Island, Old Settlement Bay, Australia - Cyphastrea 1 metagenome | ecosystem: Host-associated > Invertebrates > Cnidaria > Coral ...
CATATATACATATATGTGTATATATATATATACATATATATATATATACATATATATATATATGTATACATACATAAATATATATACATATATATCATATGTTGTTATAACATATATATATATCGTATTGTCCACAGTAGGATGACCCAGTCATTTTCGATCATCTTCGTCACTAGGCCTGAGGAATGCCAGCGGCAGTTGCATCGCTTGATAGCGCCTAGCACACCGGAGATAGCCCTGGCCAGGCGGCCGGTCGAAGGCTGTTTGAGGGTGCATTTCTTTTGGGGCCATAGACTATGACATAGACCCTGAGAATATCCTAGTTTTTGTTTCAATGATTTTTTAAGGTCTCAACTCCTGGCAAGGTCGTGATGTTAGTTGAATTCTTGCGATGCTCTTTCATGTGAGAGTTCGCCTGAGATTTCCCTCGATTCAATGCCGATACATGGAGGAGTGGTTGAGTGGTTAGTGACTGTCAATAGGGAAGACCCGAGGAATACCATCTGGTTATTTTACATAGCCATGGAAAATCACAATTTTTAATAGGTACACCATCGATAAATGGGCAATTTTCCATGGTACACCATCGAGACTTTCGTAAAAAAATACCTGATTTTCTGGCTTGCTGAAACAATTTACAGGAACCCATGGTTTGTTTGGTTTGTTGCCTTGTTGCTATCATCAACGATATCATATGATATCTAAATTCTGATGGATGTTGGAGAAAATAAGGATGAACAACAATAAGATAATAAGAAACCATTCAGGGGCTGCTGCGCACAAGATCCGCTCCGCAGGTGCTTGGAGTTTCTCTTCGTTGTGGCCGGTTCCGAGCTGCTGGATGTGATGGCCAAAGATTTTGCCTTCGATGCGGCCACGGAGCACCGTTCCGGGGGCCGAACAGAAGCCATGAGATTTTATATGAGGATTTGTCAGAATTCTTGATGTTAATTAATATATATATATATATATGTATAAATAATATATATATATATAAATTATATATGTATATATGTGTGTGTGTACATATTACCAATATTACATATACATGCGACATGATCAGCTGTACTCTTTGTACATGAGGTTCCATGGTTTGCACTTGAAAAGAGCCAGTTTTCAACAGTTTTCAACATGTACAGTTCAATAGCTGCCATCCAATGTTTGTCGCTATACTTTCATTAAGTGTATAATCATGCCCCATCCGTTTCTTGGGTAAAACCCCATGTGGGTTTGCCTGAAAATAGGTCCCCATTCCAATGGTTCTCCCCACGAAGATTGGAATTGTTGGGGAGATACCCTTGAAAATCCATACCCTCTGGTCAACTGACATAACTATGGAAATTCACAATTTCTCATGGGTAAATCAACTATAAAAGTCTATAAATGGGCGATGAATTCAATAGCTAGTTTGACATAACCAGAGGGATCCAGAGTATTTTAAGTATTTCAAGTCTATAAAAGTCTATAAATGGTTCATTGCTACACCCATCCAGGTCTTTAAGTATTTTAAGTCACCCATCCGACGTAACCACCAGGAGGATCGCCTTCGACGGGAGCTTTGTCAGTCGTCATCACGCCTGTGAGAAAAATGGGGAACCCCCTTTTGTCCATCCCATTGGGCGAGCCATCATTTTCAATGATTTTTTAATGGAAATTCAATGGATTGGTTCAAGGGAAAATATAGAGGAAAGCCCCATATTTAATGGGAAAATCTAACCCATATGGGATTTGTATATATTTTCAATGATGTTTTAACCCATAGGATCAATGGTGCTGGTATATATGCTAACATAAATGGGGTATATTGATGGGATCCATGTTACCATATACCATATATAGCAGCACCATGGATCCGTCATGGGTAATGGAAATCCATGAACATGCAATTGCATGTACCAAGCGCGAGACGTGCGGTCGTATCCGCAAAGTGGCAATGGTGTTGTGTTTTTTTCAATGATCTCTTTCTGTCCCGAAAAACTAACATGTAACAAACAAAATTAAAGAACATGGAAACCACACACATCCAAATTGATTTTGAGATGAGACAGCTGGAGCCTGTTCTTGATGACTCTCCCAATTTGGATATCGCTGTGAGACATGAAGAGGATTAAATAGACCAGATCTGGGTCATTTCTAGTATGAACGGCGTTCTATCGGTATCAACATGATGTTGAATGTTTGCCCCATAGTAAGATCCTGATATATCTTGATCTCATAGCAGGTTTGCCCTAGCCCCAACCAGGATAGATTTGAACACGAAAGTCTTCATGCCTGATATTCTGCCGAGTTGGGAGGCAAAAGTTGAGCGTCCTGAAGTTCTTGGGGACTGCCATCCCCATTGCCATGCAAGGCACATGGGAAGTGTTCCATCCATGTCCAGATGAAGTCTTGCAGCTGGGATGTATGAACCTTGAAACATGTTTTTTTTTTACCAACAAAAATGAAACCAACAAAAACACCAGCCAATTCGAGTTGCTTCTTGATGGGTCTGAAGATAGTTACCAATAAAATCCAATAAATACGTTCTGCTTTAAGCATCTTGAACCAGCAAATGATCAGTTGAAACCAAGCATATCTTGATTTCGCAGATGTTTTTTGATCAAATGGCTGGTTTGACAGGATTTACTGTAGTTTATTTTTACCAAATTAGCAGATGTTTCACTATGGCTTTGGTTATATAAGATCTGTTTTTTTTTGCTCGGATGGTCCTCAGCTTGGCGACAGATCCACAGCTTCCTGCGGAACGACTGCGTGATCTTTGCAGGCAGATGATGGAATGCTTTCGGCTAATTCGACATGGCCATAATAGCTGTAATATTATCTAAGATAATGAGATATTATTAGATTATAATATATTGTAGTTAAATAATGTTAAACATATGATCATTGTATGATGATATTATATATTATATACATTTATATACATTATATTATTGTTTTAGATATTTTTAAATACAATCTACATAATCTAGGAGTTGTCTCCCTACAATTCATCGGCCACCGCCAGGCTGGCGCTTCAGAAGAAACTGCCCAGGCCTGGTGTGGAGGCGCCTTATGGCCGTCATTCTGAGTTCCCCGGGTCGGTCACCGGGTCACCGGTTGTGAGTTTGTAATATATTCCTGTAGAATCCATGTAGAATCCATGTAATATATATATATACCAGTGAGATAACATCAACTCTGTAGAATCCATGTAGAATATACCCTCTGGTTATGACTAACATAGCGAACTGGAAAATCACCATTCTATTAATAGGTAAACCATCTAAAAATGGTGATTTTCCATGGCTATGTTAAATAACCAGATGGTATTTCTTGGGTTGGTTCAATTTGTCTGTGTGTTTCTGATGTTTTCTGCACTAGTCGTTGAACATCCAGGAGTGCAGGGATGAATCCTGTCGAAGAAATATTTGTACATTTTTCAAGAACCCTGGTACCCCGGTAAACGCGAAGATAAGCAAAAGTAGTAAATGGAATTAAATGGATATAAATGGATGTTCAGTCACTCAAATACAGTGTCATTGTTTTTTAGAAGAGACGTCACTGTTGAACAGTTGGGAGATGAGTTGACCGCCTCTTGTACCCCCAAGTGTTGCTGTTCATTCAGAGCCCTTCCATTTTGAGGCTCTCATCTCCCAAGACCTCTCGTCACCAGAGGAGGAGACGGATTCTGCCAACCAGCACTGCTGGCTTATGCATGTTGGATATTGTCTCAGAATGGTCGAACTCAGGAAAAATGAGATGAGATGAGATGAGATGAGATGAGATGAGATGAGTTCATCATTCATGCTTTTGTTCAACTATATATATAATATACTATATTAATATATACGACTATATTGTAGCCAATCATAGAATCATTTGCTCTATGTATAGCAACCACAAGGACCAATTCATTACCACTTTGTGGACATGCCTGTACAGTTTTCTTTCGTCAGGACTTGAAGTTGCTGCAGAATTTGGCTGGTCAAAATGACCCAGATGCTGTGGCCATTTGGGTTCGGGTGCCACAGAGGATCCTGGAATTTTGGCAACGTGGGATCTGCAGAATTTCTGCAGCCATTTCTTGGATCTGAATTGAATTCTACCCTGGACAGTCAAAATTCCCTGGTTCGATGAAGTTGAGAATTGACCGAGGTTCCTCGGCGTATTCACTGTGGGTTTCAGGAAGCATCCCTGGTCTGAGGTCTGCAATGGCAGAAGAATAGACCTTCAGGCTGACCTGTCTGACCTGCAGGGAATAGGAGTGCCAGAACAGCATCTTCGAAACTACCTATCAACATCCAAATCACATTTTCACATCTGGACACCCATTTGATCCTATTTTAGATTCCGGCTTGGAAGTACCAGTGAATATGATCTTATTCAATGTGATAAACCCAACAAACCATCCCCAAGTCCATGTTTATGGGTGCTATGTTAGCCATGGTAGTTGTTTATGGCCTTGGGTTTGCCACATATACAGTAAATCATCAATTTCTGTAATGTGGGTAAAACACAGAGCCATTTTTGCCACCCCATTGTTGCTGGTTTATACCACCTATAAAAATGGTGATGACTGGGGGATGGTTTCTACGAAGGCTGGTGGCCAAGCCATCTCAGCTCGTCACGTTGGGGAGACTCAGATGGTGATCCGTCATGGGCACGGTGGGTTGGATGCTTTAGCAACCCTGAAGAAAAGTAGAAAAGTATAAGAACCTGGAAAATCTGCGAAAATATCATCTATACATATCTATACATCTCTATACATATCTGTACATATCTATACCTAGAAACACATTTCTATCTTTTTTGGGGTTGGAATATGGGTATGGTACCTGAAAACTGTGGAGAGAAACCATGAAAAACCCTCATGTGTGGCAGTTATGTAGGGATGATGATACACCATTGGATTTATGCCATAAACGGGTACCCTATAGACAAACCTGTTTGCTTGGGGTAACGTGGATGGGCACATGCTTCCCATGTGTTCTTTTGAGCAGGATATTCAAGATTGGCCATGATTGGGCCATAATGTTAAGTCTTGGCACTATCATTTACTGCCCGCAATGATAATGGAAATGACAGCAGCTTCAATAGATATGTCTCCCAGGAGAAATACTTTGCTTGTGGTTGAATATGTGATTCCAGACACATGAATGGATGAAGTACCTGATGATGATGGTTACCCTCTGGTAAACTAACATAACTATGGAAAATCACCATTTTTGATGGGTAAATCCACTATAAATTGCCATTTTCAATAGCTATGTTAAATTACCAGAGGGTATGATGAAAGCTCTGTGGTCCAAGGTCCATGCTCTGGAACTGCTAGAGGCCGGTCGAAACCATGGTCTCTTGGGGGTGAATATTGGGCGGATGAGATTACCCTCTGGTAAACGTTTACATAACTATGGAAAGATCCACCAATTTTTAATGGGAAAATCCACTATTTCGACTGGGCCATTTTCAATAGCTATGTTAATTTACCAGAGGGTAGTGCTTGAAACTTGAAACCTGGTTGAAACGCATTGGAATACTCTTCAATTTACAATGCAGGAAGCCCATGAACAGGAGTTGTGACTGGCTGATGATTTCAAGGAGTTTTTAGTTGGCTTTGTACTTTGGTCCTTGAGACTTACGATGATCCAAATCGACTTGATAGTTTCAAATGTCTTATATTGTGCTATGCATTTCAGATAGGCTGAATCCACCAACCAGAACCAAAGTGAATTCATGGTGACAACTTGCGCATTTCCAGGGTCAGTATGATTTGCCAAAGTCTTCATCGGAAGAACCAGAGGCTGGATGCAGCCGGAGAAAACAGCTGAAAGCTTCCACTGTGGGCTCCATCCTCTCAGATGCAACATGATATGTAAACAGAAGTTGTTGATGGTTTCAAATCATTTCAAGTCATGTTTCTTTGTGAATGCCTGCCTACTACATGGAGTGATGTCCAATTAACAATATTTCTTCAGACAAACAATAACAAAGCTCCACAACGAGACATCCAGTTGATGAACAGGTTATCATGGACTTGTATTGGACCATGTTGTCATTGCCAAAGTTTCAGGCATGTTTGGAGATCTCATGGCTAAATGACACCGGCACCCCTGCCTCCTGATGATGATGAGGAGGAGGATGATATTTGGAGGTTTGGGTCAAACTTGAGCCTCCCTGGACCCTTTGAGAATAATTATATAATTATATAATATTCTATATAATTATGCAAGTTTGACACGAACAGCGTGACAGCCGTTTTCCATCCAGGAGTCTGAAGAAGAGGATTCCAAGGACTCACCGGAACTTCGGAACAACTCGTCCCAGCTTGGAAGTTTGAAATTCCAGGCGGAGCTCACAGAGCCAAATTTCTCAAACTACTACCGTCTTCTTAAAACATGTTTTTCGGCTATAGAGGAGGCAAGGTCCTTGTGGAAAAAAACATGTCCCAACTTACATCATTTTCCGAGGTTTTAGCGACTTCTTCACGTCGTGATTCACTTGCCACACGGCATGATGTTGGCAGCCAATGTTGATGTCTCACACATTGCTATGATTGTCCTTCAACTCCTCATGATTCACTTCAAAATTCAAGGTCCATGTCTCAAACGTGGCAATGGAGCATCCCCTATAAATGGAGGTTTATAGCTGGGAAAATCATCGAATTTCCAATTGGGTATGTCCAATTGCTATGTTTGATGACACCGCAGGGTATATATCATTTTATTGTTGATGATATCCCATTGAATATACCATTTATATTATATAATACATATATATATATCCCATTATTGATGGTCATAATCACCAAGAATGGGATATAACCATCAATAATAGGCTGGTTGGTGGTTTGGAACATTTGGATTATTTTTCCAATCATATTGGGAATGCCATCATCCCAACTGACGAACTCATATTTTTCAGAGGGGTAGGTATACCACCAACCAGTAGGAGATACCCTCTGGTATTTTAACAATATTTAACATAGCTATTGAGAATGGCCCAGTCGAAATAGTGGATTTACCCATTGAACATGGGTCGATCTTTCCATAGTTATTTTGGATTTTCCCATGAAAAATGGTGATTTTCCCATGACAAATGGTGATTTTCCCATGAAAAATGGTGATTTTCGTATGTTTACCAGGCCGGTTGTTCCCATCCCTCCCATCCCCACAGGAGGTCGAAGTCACGACCAAGGCGTGGGAGTAAACCATGGAGGTTTTTAATGGGACAAATTGTTGGAAAACCATAAGAAAACCATAGGACATATGGGAAATCCACGAAATAAATGGAGGTTGATAGCCGGGAAAATCAAGTATGAATGGTGGGTTTCCCAGCACGCATGTTTCATTACCAGAGGCTACATATTGATTTAATACTAATCCCATTCCGTTCCCTCGATAGTAAACACTAGAAACTCGTGCTAGCAGAAGCTGCCAGAAACAATGCTTTAATGAAATTAAGTGGTAAGATAATATAAGATAATATAATACATTACATAATCAGGGATAATATTTGTATATATATATATAATAATTTATATATATATATACATGTACATAGTGTAATCCATTCATCAGGGGGATGGGATTGATGAGAGGCGCATCTATACACCTGCATGTGCTGCCCCCCAAGATGCAGGCAACAACTGAGTCTTTCCATTGTGTGTAAGAAAATGCAGTTTGAGTAAAGATATGGGGGGTTCTTAAACTGGGGGATCCTCAAAACCATAGGTTTCAATACTAAAATGGTCATCCATGATGACTGGATGATTTGGGGGTACCGCCATTGGAAACCTCTTCCCAGGCACTGTCACAGTGGTTGGCCGATGAAAGCGCCAGCCTACCAGCAGGGTCACTCAGAGTGGCCGGGAAGGCCGCATTTTGGGTGACTCTTAGTCTCTTAGTGATTGTCACCCTGTCCTATATTATATTTAATTTTAGGTTTAGGCAAAGAACTATGTGTTTCAACGTATTGGTTCAATTGCACTGGATCGTTTGGACTCAGTGTACTTCAATTCTGCATCTTCGATGTTCTTGCATCAAAGTTTGGTAGCTCATTTTCTACATCAACTCATCGAATTTCAGTATCTCCTGACTCACTAGCCCTTGCCGGCGTTCAGTTTTTGTCCGGCATAGCGGCATGCCAGTCACTAGCATTCACTAGCTATATAGAGTGTACGGCAAATAGTTCGAGCCTATGTGCTACAAGACCAGTGGAGTGTGCTGTACAGGTACCAGCCACACTATCCTACATGACATGTGAGTGACTTTTGGTGTAATTTTAACTTAGGTGAATACATATATGAGTAACCGACAAAATTATTGTAATACTAATTTAGTCTTTGCTTTGCCTTGGCCTTTCCAAGGTTGCTCAACACATTCATGTCCGATAGGGGACGACCCCATACCGATACCCCATTTGTGATACCTCCGGGAATACTGAAATCCTCAAAACCGATAGGGGACGATTAAATTTAACAATTTTGTCCGCTATTCACATATATATAATATATAATATATATAATATATATATAATATATATATATTATATATTATATATATAAATTATATATATATATATATGTAATATTATATATATGTAATATATTATATATATCGGGGATGACTTGGGTTGTACTCATAGCTTGCTTCGTTGCAGTCAGGCGAGTGTTTATGGTTTGGTGGCTGCTATTCGTTCAGAGGCCTGGCACTGCTGAATCTTGCGCAGATCTTTTGCTGCTTTGTTTTGATGATATATTGCCTCTTTTGAGCTTTATTGAACATGCTGCTGCAAAGATGTGTGCGCGCAGTCATCGTTCACTTGGTGTAAGCGGCAGATCGAAGTTTGACAAGCTGAATACAAACTGAACAAAGTACGTTTCAATGCATCAGGTATAAACCGATCCACTTTATTCACGCATTATTCATTGTTTGCCAGCACTTCCAACTTCGTTGGCAACAAATGTATTGTTGTGCAGCATCCGTTCCAGGAAAGATCTACAAATAAACATACATACATACATACAGAATTATACACATACATACAAATATAATATATACATATACACATATACATACACACACATATGTATAGGTATACGTATACAGTACACATACACTGACATACACATACACAATCACATATGTTCACCGGGTATACCCAATGTTTGTACAAATCCAGATGGTGAAACTTGATAAAAATTTTATTTTGTGAGCCACTTTCCGGCAGGTCTTGTCTCATGCCAAGCATGATCGGCAGGGGCTCCCAGAGTCAGAAGAAGCTGCCTGACATGTTCACAGCTACACTCAAGATAGCATATGAGAAAATGATTGGGATGTGTCAAGTGCGACTGTATATAGATTTGAATTATCAGACCATCCCTTAACAAAAGACATAGTAGGTATCCAGAGGTGAATGGAGGGAGCCGTTCGGAGCTTGGCTATTTGCAGGTTCACACAACCTGCGAAGATCTTTGAACGGGCACCAGCTGCATTCAGGACCTGCATGATTTGACAAACCGGGTAAGGTGATGGTTCCTAAAACTTATAACAATAGTATGGGACCCTTATTCTGTGAAACTCCTATGACAAAAAAGTGCTAGAATCTAGAAGTGCAACATGTTACAAACTATTACCGAGTGCTTCAAGGGTTTATAGACATCATTCATCATTCCTGTCAACCACATACCTTAGGCTTTACCGGCTTGGACCACATACCTCTGTCTTCGAAACCAACGGGAACTGAACCAATTGATGGGTCAGCGCACATGATACCATATTTGGGGGAACAAAGATCCATGAACAACTCCGATTTTGATGCGAACTACAGGGTACTGGGTTTTCATCCATAGCCACAATGTGAAATTGCTCTCTCAAAGCCATCGGTACTTGAATTTCTCCTCAAAAATGGAGTACCAGTGCAGTAATCATTCCTATCATGGGTTAATTATGGTAATGGATATTTTCAATTTCTCCTGGGTACTATTTCCTGGGTCAGCCTTTGTTCGATACTTTACTTTAGTTTTCATTCTTGCTATCAACGGTAAAATGATGTAAAATGTACTAACCAGCTATTTTTGTTTAAGCAGGTATCTAAGATTAAGATTCACCATATATTTCCGACTACGATGACATTTTTCATTTTCTCATATACAGAACTTTGATGCTGGTTGGTGGTTTGGAACATTTTTGTTTTCTCCATATATTGGGAATAGTAACCCCAACTGACTAATATTTTTCAGAGGGGTTGAAACCACCAACCAGTTGATGCCTCCCATCATTTCGCTGGGCAGGGTGAAGATTCCTCCCGCGAAACCGGATGCGGCCTCTCCCATCACGTCAGGGAGTCCTAAGGTTGTGCTCGACTGGTCATTGATGGGTATGGGCCAAGATTTCCATGGCCATAATGGACCCTAAAATAGGGCTACTGTACCATATAAAGCCAAAGAAATTGGGGGTAGGATCCCCTTGGCCATCGCCATATTTAGGTTCCTGACATGGCCATTGAAGATTGATCAGAATGTAAGACGCATGGCACCACCAATTTTGGTTCATTATTCTTAGATATTCTTAGTATGTAAATCATCTCATTCAGGGGTCAAATTGACACAAAATCAATGTGGTGGAGAGCTCATGACCAGACTTTAACAAGCCTGTTTGCTTTGCTTAGCTTTTTCAGAGAGGTCTGGTGTATTTCGTGGCAAGCTTCGAAGCTTCGGTTGCATTTGATGTCCATGCCTGAGGGTCTATGGCATTTTGGATCCTCTTAGTGCCCCTTGCCTGCAACTAGTTCGCCCAGCTTGTTCCAGCCTTCATAATAGCATTAACAAGCATGAACTGGGTCATGGGCACCCAGCGCTTTTTCCTCGAAAGTCTACGCGTACACTTTGTGTCAGAGTCAGACTGTGCGGACATAGAATATTTGATAGTTCGCGACCTGCAGTGACTAGATGCTTACTTAAATTCAGTTAAGAGTTTGTGCCCTTTGCCATTTCAAGAGATATGTTTGTTTTTTTGTGGGTTACGGGAGAAAATTGATTGCTAAGACCACAGCGCAGTCTGCTTCTGCAGCACTGGCGCTTTTCGGTATGGCCTTCAATGCTGAGGCAAATGCATCACTTTTGGGATGGTGAAGCATCGATTGTCGCTATTGTCAGTAACAAAACATGTAATTACATGTAATTGCTGCAAACAGGAACCAAAAACATTAACAATAGAAACCATGGCGGGGACAAAACAACAGCCACTACTTGGGGGTTGAACTTGGAAAATCCAATGAAGCACCAAGATAGGAAACCGCTGAAAGGCTATAGCAAGATGCTCCTGTTGGAGCTAACTGACTAGGGTCTTCCGTAGGGCATCAGTTGGCTTTGTGAATAAAATGTCAGCCATGGTGGCAGGGAGAAGCTCTATGTATCTATATGTTATATTCTAATTAGTTTCTTATTTTTGCTGTTGGCATTGCCTGGGTGCACATCTTGATATACCACATAGATTCATGACGATTCTCCTAGTCGTGACTAGCCATGATCAAGCCATCAACCCTGGCGGAGATGTGAGACGCCATCGACCTTCCCGCGAGGTGAATTTGGTCTTGAACCCAACTTTGCAAGTGGAAGAATACCCTCTGAAGCGCTACTACCGCGAGGTGCCAAAAGGGCTCATCCAGAATGCAGTGTGCATTTTTCCATGTAGAGCGACTTCAGATGTCATACGTCCAGAATCTAATGTTCAACTACAATTATGAGTATGATGTTCACAAAGTGACAACACAAAAAAAAACAGGAGATCAATATATCTCTATATAATTATATATATACATATTATGTCATATATCAAAGCATACATGCGTGTGTAAGGTGTGTGTGTATATATATACATCTAGATCTATAGCTCACTTCTGAATACAGTCCCCCCCAAACGTTTCTTTTTCATGCTAACTCATATCCTATGAATTCTTACAGCCGTATAAGTATGTACATAGATACTGTATAATGATGTATATATATAATGTTGTTGTAGCAAGATGTAGAGTATATGAACCATAGAATAATTACTGTATATGATAAGTTAACATATGATATATCAGTATGAATTGGTAGATCACTGGGCGTTTGAAAAATAATGCCAATTTTTGAATAACCCCAAACAGGAGGGTCGTTCGAGGGTCAAGGTATATAGGTTATAGCAATATCTATATATATATAGGCATATGTAGATATAGTAGATGAAACATAGATCAATTATATGAAAAAAACACATCTGGGATATCATTTTTAATTGAAAAGATAACTATAGATACCCTATGGGCAAACCAACATAGATGTGGAAAAACCAACATGTGTAGATAATGTTCCTAGGGAAACCATGAGTTATCCACATATTTTTGTAGGTTTACCCCAGGGTATCTATGTTTCAATCACCATCTTTGTTGGTATTTACCATTTTCTTTGGTTAAAATCCCATCCAAACACTATAGATATCTAGATTCCATTGACATCTGAGAACATATTTTTGTATCAAATTGATAACTATAGATATCCCATGATATCCCCCATTACATATTGGGTGTATGATTGGTATCCTTTCCCTCTATCACTATAGGATCTTGGGTTTACCACTTCTGAATCCTTCCCCTTTGCCAACGAATCTCAAAGGGTCCTCCCAGGTAGTACGTTGGCCTGAGCGTTTGGCGGATGGCCGGCTGCTTTCAGATGTGGCGGAGGAGGCCAATGCGCAGGCGTGGGCCATCCAAAAACGTGGAAATCATGGGGATTTCATGGGATTCTCAGATGGCATTCATGGGAATTCTAAGATTACCTACAAAAAATGTGGAGCAGCGATTTTACGGGGACACAGGCAAAAATCTCAGGAGAAATGTGAGGGTTTCCTAAAATGGGGGATCCCCAATAGCTGGATGGTTTAGAATGGGAAATCCTATTGAAATGGATGATTTGGGGGTACCCCCATTTTAGGACACCTCCATTTATCAATGGAGTTTTGCCAAAGATCAATCCAGTTTTTGACCTATAGCCTGATTTGCTGAACATGATTTCGTTATTTTCCCATGGTCAATTTATAACCATTTGGGGACTCTAATGGGAATCTGCTTGATGATTTTCCATGACGCCTTTGGCAAATCCAAGAAAATGTGTGAAACCAAAAAGATCCAGGGAGAACATTGATGAACTTGGTGAGAATTATATTGCATGATATTAATGATTCATGATATTACCTGCATTTGGCAAAATATTTACTGTTGTGTTATTTTGTTTACTACCAAACGTGAGTTCGTTGTATTTGAGACATGAGGAACGGATACAAGACTAGTTGGATCACCATTTTGTTTCAGCCCCTCAATGATCATGATATTCGATGTTCAAAACATCTGGATTGAGCATGCCATAAAGTAAAGTTAAGGCGAATTTGTACCGAAATCGATGAACATTGATGGTCTATGGGTGTGTCTAAACATAGCATAGCTCGAAGTACCCTGGGTCCTCGATCATCATAGGTGGGACGTGGTATCGCAGAGTTCACCCTGGCCACCCAGTTTTGGAGCTCAGAGGAATCGACGATTTGAAGCAACTTCATGCATCCGAAAAAGTCATCTATAGTCCAACTTAATCAAACCAACATATACCTACAATAGGTACATTAGGTATATGACATATATTACCAATAGGTACTAATTTAACCAACATATACCAATACCTACATGTATATTAAAGCTAGAATTAAGATTAAATTTCATTCAATATTCCGTGAGACCTACATGTATGAATCATAAGATTGTAGGGATTTGTAGGGTCTAACAGGCCGCAATGTGAATATTCCGGGGCTCTGAATTTGTTGCTAAACAGGTAATCCCCTCACGATGGAATGTTTGATGATTTTACCATTAAAATGATGCATTGATGATTGTAGACTAAATTATCATTGAAACTCTGAAACCTTCATTCATTGATGATTTTCCCATATTTTCCCATTGAAGCCTCCATTTATAGATGATGTTCCCACAGCTGCATTCATATGAAATTTCCCACCCATTGTTTCGTAACACCGGAGGTGAAATTTCATGAAACTTAGGCAACTTGGGCCGACTTGGACTGAGGCATACCCTCACCGCAGCAGTGCATGCCTTGCCCACCTGGCTCGTCACCGCCCATGAGGCATCAGCAGCATCAACCACTTACCAACCAACTGGGGGTCATAGTATAGACATACAATAACATCATCGTCTAGAGATATCTAGAGGTTTTTCCCCAATAAAGCTCTCTTGGGGATGATGAATATGATCAATATTCGCTTTAAAAAAAAAAAAGGACCCAAAAATATGGGTTAGCTGGGCGACCTCTAAAGTCCCATAGTTTATCATGGTTTGTCACCCCTCGTCATCCCTCATCCATCTTCGCATAACATGTACGTTTTGAGGGTATAGCATGGTATAGCTATACCATGCTATACCCAATGTTTGGAAACAAAACGAATACATGTGATCATTATGATCATCACTGATCAGACAGCCCCAAAGAAGATGAGTTTGGACCTTCCCAAGTCATTTGTATTATCCCGTGTCGCATATTCAGTACTGTTTCCGATGGACAATTTCCTGATTCAACATGTTCTGAAGCCATTGGTGGTGTTTAATGTTCGCTTCTTCTTGTGATGACTCATCCAAATGAATAAACATTCTGGGCAGAAACTCATGTATACTTTGCGACATTGAATTCGGACACTGAGCGGTGAATCCCGTCCATGAAATAAACCATCCAGCTATTGGGGTAGCCCACAAAAAGGACATCTCCATATTGGTCATCAGGCCGAGCATGACATGGACAACCTGCGCCCAGTGGATGTTCTGAGCAAAGGCACGGCGGCACGGCATGGAGTCCACAATGGAGTCCCTAAACCCAAAAGAGGCGAAGGCTTAAAGCGATTTCAGATTTGTTTCATGAAGTATATTAATTACAATATATATATATATATTTATGAATATATATGAATATATACTGTATGTGTATATATATATATATACTATGTTTGATCGTTTGATTCTTTTTGGGGACCAGGATTGAAGGTGATGTCTTTTAGCCACCTGGCGATCCCCCAGGTGGTCATTGCCAGACCACGCAAGAAGCTCAGAAAACATGCTTTGACTCAGGATATCATAGCCATGTGCGCTTGTGGACACATCTGTGATGTATTTGTATGATTGTATTTGTATATCATCATATATATATATATTAGATTGTACTAATTTTATAATTCTATATAGGTACATATGAAATCATATTAAGTGATATCAAATGTGGTATATGTGGAGACCTTGAACAGTTGCAACCCATGAAGTCAGCTGAGGTATGCACTTCGACAGCTCTACGTGTTCCCGGCATGTCCGTGGAGCTTGTCAGCTGTGCTGAACCAAACAACACCATTGGAAAATATACTCTGTGATATTATACTGAATAATATATACATACATATGAGATAGATATCATATTGATAATACGTAGTATATATATATATGGCTGCGAGTCAAAATGTAAAGCCCCGATCCATACCCTAAACCCACAGGCGGATCCATACCCCCGATCCATATCAACACGCAGGTGATCCAGACCGATCCATATACGTCTGGATCACCGCGGGCCGATCCATACCCGAATTTTGACGCAACCCCATATATACCGTATATGTATATTGTATCTCAGAAACAATGGATCCCGATCATTCTGGTTGGTGGTTTGGAACATTTGGATATATTTGGATTATTTTTGCATATATATCCATATATATATATATATCCATATATATATATCCATATATATATATTGGGAATGTCATGGAATGTCATAATCCCAACTGACTAATATATTGGATCTGGGTTTCGTGGTGGCCAGGTGGAGGGGCAAGCCATGATCCTGGGTGAGGAAGGATGGCCCATCGCCACAGCCAAGGGGATGCAGGCGCGGCAAGGCAGCACTGTTAAACAAGTTACCCTCCAAATGTATGACTATAGTATACATATGTATAATATATATATATATATATTATATAATATATATATATTATATTATATATATATATATATTTATTTATTTATGAATCATGGTCGATTTCATAGTTTATCTATTAAACACTGTGATTTTGCAGAGCTATGTTGGTTTACTGGAGGATAGTACCTGGATCTAAATGGGGATATTTACGAACTGGGGAAGGCTGAGAGAAAGATCTGGAATGTATCCAAGTTGGAAGTTCGACATATTTTAATGATGCTAACTTTGTAATCTGGAAGATTGCAAGTTGAAGAAGCAATCAGTTTCAATACATGTTCAGTGCAATATCATGCAACATGAACATGTATGGCACTTCCTGAAACTAAACCAAAACTATCCAAAACCGTTGTAGTTATAGATGTATAGCAACCAAAAAAAAGATAGACATATAGAATCCTACCACATTTGTGTGATGTCTGTCTTTTTGGGGCTTCCAAGTTATATGTTTCTTCAGAAGATGCCAGCTCTGCTGTCAGTTCGAGATCACCGGCAAGGGTGCCTTGGAGGCCAGAGTTGATTCCCCTTTCTCATGATGTTTGGCCTCTCTTTTTTGGTGTTGTTTGTTGTAATCCACACTTAGTTTGTTTTAATGGTGTTAGTTTTTTTTTCTTTTCGGGACAATTAAAATATGATTCCACTACATGGTGTTTGGTATCTTTTTTGGGAATTCAATCTAGACTTAATTGAGTAGATGCACGAGAAATGAAGAGAAGAGAAGACTAGAAAGGAAGAGAGTATCGGAAAGTGGAACAGAGTAGGGAAGAGCATAGAAGAGAAATGATGAGAAAAGTATAGCAGAGTAATTACAGAAACAAAACCACCAGTGAATAATAAGAACCAATATGACCAGAACTAGACTACTAATTACGGGGAAGAGACTGGGAAGAGACCCTAAGTGTATGCTAGAAGGGAACAGAAAAAATGAGTAAAGAATAGAGATGATAAGATTTGAGAAGACGAGAGAACAGAAAAGGAGAAGAATGATGGCCGGTGCGTAAGAAACAATATAAACGGATTTGTCTCAAGATTTGATTCTTATCAGTGGCTCTTAGACTACTACACGGCAGAAGCCGGACGGAGGCACAAAACGAAGAGAAGAGAGGAGTGGACAGGAAAACATCAAGAATCGTAGAGAAAGGAATAGAGTAGAGAAAAGTAAAGAGGAGAAGAATAGAGAAGAGAAGAGTCAAGAAGAGAAGCACAAAAACGAGTGCACAAGAAACAAGAATTCTTCATAAGGATTGAATCAGGATTTTGTTAATAATTATCTCTTGAACTTCCATTTTTGGGGACAAACCCAAATTATGGGTCAACAGTATCAACACGTATCAACACCCAACATGGATGGTGTGATTTAATACCCAGAATTACCAGTCATTTGTTGGTGCACCAGTACTCTAATATCTTGACCAATATTAACTGAATGATCAAAATATGTTGCTTGTTGCAGTCTTATGGCACGTTCTTTTCCGCAACGTAACGTTTTCCGGCGCACAGATGAGATTTCTATGGATTCTTTGATCCTACAGAGAGTCTGGTAAGCCAATACAACTTCCACTTTGATCACCCAATAGAAAGTCTCAATATGATCCCGCCCATATATTTTTTTTTGACTAAAATCTCACCCAAAAAACATCCCGCCAGGCTTCAGATGACACCATTGTCATGGGCAACCTGGGCTATTTCCAGGCTTTGCTCATGGCTATGCGGGGCTTACAGCCGGAAAAATCATCCTCAATGAAGATGTTTGAAGATGTTTGAATGGGAAGATAATCCCCAAATGGAATTTGTTGGGCATTTTCAGTTCCTTGTTGTTCGCTTTTTTGCTGTCCTTGGGTGTGGAAGAAGCATCATGTGTCAACATAATGATATCTCTCATTCGGACATTCATCCCAATTGAGGTTGTCTTGCAATCAATTTCCTACATTACTACATCCTGTCCATGTTGTTGATACATCATATTGGGATTTTCTTGTTTGTTATTCTGTAAGTTCTGTCACTGACACATCAAAACATCATCAAGTAGGGATTTTATACTTGTCAGTAATAAGTACTGTAATTAGTCGACTGTCGACCACGTCTCAACTTTATTTGCGGTGTTCATACCTCTCAGCTTTCTATGCGCTTGGATCTGGTGCTGTGAGGCTCAGAGTGTAGCCTCATGCGCTCAACCATGCTCAACCCCATCTCAACAAATCAAAGACCACAGATCTCTCACCCCAAACCTCTGCAAAAAATAGAGACTTTTCCCCAAACACTAATGCCACCATCTTCAAGTTCCCAAAGGCCCCTGGACCTTGACCCAAAAATCCTCCCGTTGCCCGCGTGCAGCGCCATGAGTGCCACTTGGACGCTGGTGTCCTTCATCACGGCCTTTCTAGCGGAACTCAGCGGTGCAGCCCTAGGCTTCGGGCCAGCCATTCTCTATGCAGCTTGGAACTTCTCGGCTGGGACATGAGATGGGTGAAGGATTGTAGGGGTAGGTAAATGATGGTAAATGTAGGTCATTTTGGGACTTCAATAGGGAAAACTGGGAGATCATGAGAGATCTATTTTGGACTTGGACTTGGTGGTGTTGAGAGGGTCGTCTCAGTGAACCCCAACATCCTATAGTTTGGAGATGTTTGGAGCATCATTTTCACCAGAGATTTTAAGCGGTCATGAATTTTGGTAACTCAGGGGGACACAGCCATATGGCAAAATTTCCCATCAATTTTCAGACAAAGGCATGACATTTTGTGAAGGAACAACCACCGGATCTGGGGGGACCTTAGCCACTGACAGATCTAGCTAGACATCGTGATGGGTTTTCCCTCTTGGAATATGTGGCAATTGTCGGAATGTGGCAGACTGAATTGCCGGACCATATTCTTTGATAAAATTTGAAGACAACAAAAACTCTTGGTCCAAACACTGCATCTGATGTAGCCAGTTTGGGTGAATGCCTGAATCCCGAATCAGGAAATTTCTTGGCAACTTTGCTGTGTCTTCGGGCTCACAAGCGGTACACTGGAAAAGGCAGTTGCTTGGCTCATGTGATCCTCTGTTGCAGCTAGAATCTCCACCTGCTAAGGCTGCTAAGGCTCTATTCTATTGGTTACAAACCTTTGACCATCTTCGGTTCAGCTCAGGTCTTCCATATCGTCTTGCAGGAGGCGGCCTGCAGCACATTTCAACTGCTGGTGCTGCGCCACTTCTGGCGACCACGGCTGGCGGCACAGCTAGCGTTGCCCTTTCTGTGGCCCGATGTGGGAGCAGATGGGGTGGTGGAGCTATTTTGGGGGGAGAGGCTTATGGACCTGTGGATGGTCATGGAGTATAATTAATGATATTGAAATACTGTTACTGTATTTTGATGACTGAAACGTTTGGGGAAACCCAAAAGGGATGAGAACAATCCCCTAAACAAATGAGAAAACATGGGAAGTTAGGGAACATAATGGTAAATAATGCAAAATTAGGATGTGCGTACGGCAACATTAGTTAGTACTGACTGAGGTGATAAGTGGTGGAGAGTGGGGGTTGAAAAGCGAAACCCAACAAACTAAGCAACGACAGTGGAGATTAAACATGATTTCAAAAAAAAACAAAGGAACATGTAAAGCAACAGAAAACTCATAATTTTGTACACATTCCTGTAACATTGGGATTTGACCTGGTGGTAAAATCCCATAAAAAAGTCGTAGGACAATGACGGCTTTTCTTGGGTCTTGTAGTTTGACCCAGTGGGACCCAGTGAAAAAATATGTATATAGAATGCCCACTTATAAATAATGCTTAAAAACATGGCAAAAATGATAGATTCACTGGATTGGATTAAGGGAAAATCTACAGAAAACCATGGTTTTTACCATCAAATATAGGGCTTTCCTGTAATTTTTCCCATAATCCAATTCTATGATAGATGTGAATGTGAATTGATGTAAAATCGTTTTTTCATATGATTGATATTGATTGATATTTGACAATCACATGTATCCACCTTCCACCTCCCAAGGGCAACCGTACCGCTTGGTACCGCGTTACTGGAACACTTCGGCCACTCCCTGCTGGCCAAACAGATCCTGGGTGGGGCCTTTCTGCTGCTGGCAGCATTCAACCTTTGGAGACAGCGCCTGGTCGCCGGAATTTTGCACAGTCATGGGGGATCCCCCATAGCTGGATGGTTTATGGTTGAAAAAGCAATATTAGAATGGATGATTTAGTTAAGGGTACCTCCATTTTAGGACACCTCCATATAATTAGCCTATAAACTAACGTAGATGTGGAAAAGCTATGGGTTTTCGTAGGAAAATCATCTACAATTGGTTGATTTGCCACTTCGTTAGTTTATCCTAGGGTACACTGGTCGGCCATGGCCATGTGAATTGAAACAGGTGATTTCGCATCAAAATTTGGCCCGATTTTCAGATCCCAAGATCACCAACATTGGATCAATTGGCTATCCGTTCTCAAAACGGGGTGAATATATATGGCTATGAATCAATACCTATTAATACAATTTTTTGTGGGATGAACATCCATTTACCAGCTATTTTGATGTTCACCAGGGGTACAGGGTTTTGACACACTGCCATATAGCACTTATAGTAGTCCGGTCCAGGAATCTTGGCGAAAAAAGGATGACCCCAGAAAAAATCGCCTGCGGGAGACACTTCCATTTTTTGCTTTGATCACAGCTCATTTGTTCGACTGCCATGTACTGCATACATATTTGCAATTATTTGCAATAATATTGACATATCCCTATGGATCCAAGTATCTTCTTAGGAAGTGCTTGGGGTATAATTTACTATAATGTGGAGGGTTAAGTACCTTGTCTCAGACAGTGTTTGGATCCATAGGGTATATACTTTCCATTAGTTTCCCATGATTGTTGGCCACAATGTGCGTATCAATGTAGGAATCAAGCAAATACTGACGGACTAACATGTGAGGAGGTTTGAATTCAGTCACTGACTCATACTGACTCATACTGACTCCATTTGTTCATGGCTTTGAATGAAGTCCCGGATTTCCTCCGACCTGTTCCCTTTCTCGAGGCATGCTAGGCACATGCATAGTTTGGCACACAAGCAGAACATGGAGGAGACGGGTTTCACAGTTGAAGTGGGTTTGGGCCCGCTTTGATCAAGATTTAAGCGGCCATCACAACGTTGGTTGTTTTCAAACACTAATATCATTGATTCAATGTCATCTAACAAAGCTCGGGGACCTCAACGCTTGTGGTATCTTCGGTTCTTGGTGACACTGTTTTTGTGATATAAATATCTCGTTATGATGTATTAGTCCTTGCAAGATGTCGCTGGGTGTTTCGCCGATTGTTTTCTTTTTTTCGCTTTTCTTCCGATGGTCCCTTCCCATCGGCAGTTGGAGGGATGACCCTCACTTTTCACAAGCAATGGAGGTTGCAGCACTTGGATGATCGTCCCCCCTGGAAGCTGTTGAGTTTTTGCGTTCCCTGCATCGGATAACCAGCCAGGCTGCTGTTGGATCCCCACCTCGGATTTAAGGTGTGAAAATCTGTGATATTAGTGTGACCCTGGAAAAATCACACACAATTGTCCCATGATATCCCCATATGCTTGGTTAAACCATGTTACCCTCTGGTGAACATACAAAAAGCTATGGAAAATGGCTATTTATAGTGGATTTTCCCATCAAAAATGGTGATTTTCCATTGCTATGTTAGTTCACCAGAGGGTAAACCCAAACTTTTCCTCCCAGTTTTGTTGGTCTCCGCCAGAATTTCTCGACCGGTTGGTGCCCCCCGGTTTAAACTTGGTTTGTAACATTTTACAACCCCCATGAAAACATAGAGACATCTACCCTCATCTACCGATCTATAGAATATTGCAGATACATCTACCCTAAACCCAAAGGTTACTTAGATGGGCCATGGAGTTAGTTAACTAGTTAGTAAATGGATTATAATTAGTTAACTAGTTAGTTATATCCCCAGTTACTACCCAGGAATCGTTAATCCCATGGCCCATCTTTAAGTATCCCTATGGATCCAAACACTGTCTGAGAAGGTACTTAACCCTCCACATTATAGTAAATTATACCCCAAACACTTGCTAAGAAGATACTTGGATCCATAGGGTATAGGAGTTTCTTGACCAACTGAACGCGTGGCTAACGAGCTGGACCACAGGAGTGTCACTGGTTTGTGATGATCGGCCTGGCCCTGACGGCTGCCAGTGCGGGTCTACTCCGTGGCGCCTTAGGGGTGGCAGGACGGGGTATTCCATAGTCAAGTGGACTTAGTCAGATGCTTTGCTATTCATATGTAGTAACAAAAACAAAAATAATGATACCAATAATAATAATAGTAATAATAATAATAGTACTAATAATAATAGTAACAATAATAATGATAATAATAGTAATAATAATGATATTTTTTAGCATATGGCACAATGTAGCACAAGCTGCGGCCAAGCATAGGATTCCGTGAGACGTGGTTACTTAGCGAAGTCCGGACTTGCGCATTAATAATGATATTGTTTTCTATATATACATACTATACATATTATTATATTATATTATATTATATTATATTATATTATATTAATATTATTTTATATAAATATGATATGATATTATATTAATATTACATTATATTTAATTATATTACACTATATTTACTTATACTATATTATATTATATTATATTATATTATATGCATATATTTGTTGATATTGTTCCAATGTATCCATTATTCTATGTCGAAACAACCCACCACTTGGGTGCAGTTCCACTTATATGTCGATAGCCAGCCACTTGGGCCCCATATCGCTACTTGTGAAGGTTAAAATCCCATGGTTTATACCGGTAATTTATAACCATCAAAGTCTGCACTCCAAGCAGGACCCCTATTTTTTTTGTGGAATTATTCCCTGAAAAATAGCCTACATAGCCCTAAACAGGCCTGAAAAATGGTATACGTACCTCCAATAAATCGATTCCTGAAATGGTCACTGACTACTGTATTTTAGTACCTTCTATTTACATCCCATATATTCCCATATGATGTTGATAAAATCTTCCCTAATGATATTTCCGTGAAAACAATCGCTGGGGATTATCCCCATAGCCATCAGCCATCATCATCCCAGCAGGACCCCCTTTCATGGTCCTGCTGCTCTTCTTCAGCGTGGACCGAGAAGTGTGGCGTTCTGTGGCCAACTTTATCCGTTTCACGGGGATGCTGGTGCAGGGACTGATGCTAGGCGGGAGGGTGACATGGCACAGGGTTGTCCGAATTGTCCGTGAAAAATGTGGGGGAGGGGAGGGTTAGATGAATTATTCAAATTATGGATTTTTGTTGGATGATATTTATGGATGTTTATCGAGTTTTATGGATATTGATGGCCTTGAAACCATGGGGAACATGATGGCAATGATACACCATGATGCACCATTGGATTATTTTGCCGGCTGACAAACCCGCATTCCACCCTGTGGTTCAAGGCAAAAGCAAAGGTTGATGCCAAAGATACAATTGATCTACAGTAAACCCAACTGTGGTGAAAGCCTCACTTCGCTTGATTTTTGGGTCGTTAGCTTCCGGAAATCAAACATCCCAATGGAAAATCCACCATTTATATATTTCGATGATTTTCCCATTCACATTGCCCATCAACTTCGGGGATTTCGCAAAAAATCATGGTTGGTTGTTGGGTTATGTCAGTTATGTCCCACAGAAATTGTTGACGACCCTTCTGGATCATCCCAGGATGACCCAACCACCAAGCTCTGACCGATCCTGAGAGGCTTTGACCATCAGGTCGATTTGTCAGATTGGCCAACCTATTTGGCTCTGATTTTCGGTGGCCTGCTGGGCTTGTTGGTCGGGAAACCCAGGCATGACTTGGACTTGGGCAGAGTGACCTTGGACCTTGCTTGAGGAAGGGGATTTTCCATGTTGTTGCATGCCTAGTCACATTATAGAATGATATATGATGTATATGATATGTCATATATAATATAATATAATATAATATAACATAATATAATATATATATATATATACAATACATACATATGATATATAAATATACATATACAGCTAAAGATTGTTTTCTGGTCAGAATATCCAAGATTTGCCTTTTTTTTTTTGGAAAACCAATTTTATCCAAGTATGCCCAGCACTTCTCTAGGCTGGAAATCAGCTGGCGGAAAAGGTGGATGGTACTGCCTTCCATCGATGGCTCTTATTATTTCTGGCGGCTGGGGGATTGCTGATGCTGAGCTCTGGGACGCCTGGCGATGGAGCTAGTTGGAGTGATTCTGCTTAAGTAGTAAGATAACAGCGCGACTCCAAAAACACCGCTTAAAATGCTTGAACCAGCATGTGACACATCCACGGTTTACATTACATTATGAAATTGAGTAGATAAAACATGTGTGTGGAAGGGCCACAGCAACCCAAGCAAAACAACTCCAGTTGATGGCTGTTCCAGCTTTTTGTAGGGAACCATCTACTGCTCTCATCCTACACAAGAGAATTCATAAAATATTCAAGTCAATACCCATAGGATCCATGTATGGTATATATGCTAACATTGGGGGTATATTGATGGTAAACGTTACCATATATATATATATATAGCATACATGGATCCTATGGGATATTCATTCTCCTGTTTCAAACTGTTTGACATCGTCGTGTGTCAAATATTGTTTGTTACGTCAACAAAAAACGGCGCCGGGCCAGCGGATGATCGGCCTGAGGAATCCAGTTCTCAGCGGGTGCTTTGCAGCCCTGGTGGCGGTAAGTGCCTTATTGGTCCTCGTCTCAGTGACGAGAGGAGCGAGACATTCGTGGAGCTGCCAGTGGAATGCCATGGAATGCCAGTGGAGATTTTTCTAGGACACATGCAATAGAATGGGCTAACGCCCTGGTGCCGCCGACCCCCTTTCAAGGGTGCGGATATATACATATTATAATATATAAATATATACATATGATGTTATAATATGCTTATATGGTTTCCGGCTGAGATTTTCACACCTAAACCAATCGATGGAATCATGTAGCACAAAGCTCCGCAGAATTTGGGGCCACAGCCGGGCGTTGAGCC
>Ga0126342_10003878_pt1 | contig 25122 bp, 9 predicted proteins | sample Cyp1metagenome_FD_92528 | JGI IMG/M metagenome (GOLD analysis project Ga0126342, IMG submission 92528) | Coral microbial communities from Lord Howe Island, Old Settlement Bay, Australia - Cyphastrea 1 metagenome | ecosystem: Host-associated > Invertebrates > Cnidaria > Coral ...
ACATACATACCACCATCGTCCCTCCATCACTCTCATACTTCCTCTTCCCTTCTCGCTTTCTCTGCTCAGTCTAAGTCTAAAGAAGTTGGTAACATGTGGGGTTATCCGGTCCTTTAATTATGTGTCTTGTATTTTATTATTTCGATCAAGGTGAGGTGAATGGATGATATGAAGAGTGTGTGATGTGATGCACACATGGTATGTGTCAAAGACATGCAAAACCTATCATGTTTGGGGAGGGGCGACCACATGACATTCCATATCTACCGGCGAAATCTAATCTTCGCAGCCAGATACTCGATGGATACAGCCACTGCCACCTAATTGGGTTTGGTATTTGTCCCAATAGTAGTAATACTTAAAATAAATCTCGTATCATCATTATTGTGAGTGTTGTTATTATCTTTACTATCTTATATATACATATATATGTGTGTGTAATCATTACGTTGTACATGCATACATGCATGCATGCATACATACATATATATATATATATGTGTGTGTACTACATACTAATATACTATGTTTTCGATCATAAGACTTGGATTTTTTCCTCAACTCAACCCAACAAGAACCACGTTCATCCAATATTGATCAATCGGCACACCGGTCAAAAATGGCAGGATCATCGAAGCGTCGGCTTTTCGAGAAGTTGTCGCAAAATTCAACCACATCGTGGGGTTCCCCATTCGAGTGATGGAACATTGCCGCACATGGCGAACCATGCCTACGCTGCGGGTGGATGTGCTGGATAGATTTGGAGAGTAGATGTTTTCAATGTGTTCATGAATATTTTGAAGATACATGAAGATACTCAGATGTGGAGGATTCCTGAAATAGGGGTGCCCCCCAGATCATCTATTTTAATGGGATGTTCCATGAAATAAACCATCCATTTATATCCATTTATGGAAAGCCCCATATACTCAGATACATCAGATCAAAAGTTGAGGCCACTGATGCATTCCACTAGGTGAAGCAGATCCAACGCGCAGCTCGTTCCTTCATCCGACGAAAACGAGCTTGGTGCAAAAAGGTGGGAAGAAAAACGGGGCGGACAGTGGCCAGATGGAGAAGGAGATTCCTCAGTTGATTGAATATTGACATACAAATATGTATGTATATATATATATATATATAATCTAGTTATTTCTTATCTAATTATTTATTCATGTTTTATTTATTTGCTTATTTGTTTATTTATTTATTTATTTGATTGATGTTATTTATTTTATTTATGTATTTATTCATAAATACTTAGGTATACATGTGTGTGTGATGATTAAATATGATAGCAAATAGGAGTAAAACCCTGGAAGGCTCAATGTGACTTGACAAAAGATGACAAGCGTATAATAAGGACGATCAGCGAAGAGTAGTCAGAATTGCTACAGTGCCACACTACCTTCGAGGGAATTACCACTTTGTACTGTTGTTTTCTATTGCAATCACATCAATCAATGTGATTTAAGGCAAAGCATCAAATGGTTGCCTCTTTCTTTAAGATTACATTTGCCAAAGTCCCAAAGCTGAACACCTCCCTGAACTAGTTGCTGTAACTAGTTTTGCAGATTGTGTTCCAGACATTTTTCGGCTTCGAAATTCAAGTGACAGACGCAGGTCGGATCCCTCAAAACTTATCGCCACGGGCCAGGCTTCAAAGTTATGGATACACGTGGAGGTCGATGGAACGATTCCTTGGGGAACTTGAAAAATGTGTCGACTCCAAAAATGGCGGAGGGAAACTCATTTTTGGGGGGTGCCAACCACACATGTTGTGATTCGTTTCCTTCAGCATGACTGTTATCATCAGGGACTTGGACAAAAATGTTGAAGGGTCCCATCATCTCTCCTTGACTATGGCTGCAGAGGATGAAATCTGGCTATATCATACATCTCGCGTTATCAAACTGTCAGGACAAACATTTGGCAGACTTCTACAGCTATTCAGAAAAAGAGTTGGGAGCTTAGATTCTTAGTTCCTGTGCTTTCCAATGTGAGAAGGTCATCTCACCTGTGCCCTACAAATGTTTGAGGGTTCCAGTTCCAGTCTCAGGGTTTCTTCACCACAGCCATCCACAGCCTATGTGGGTATAGAACATCATGTGTATCCCACAACGGCGTTAATTTTCATCATTGCAACAACATCGGTATGGCATATGGCATAGGTGTGGGGTTCATTGATCTTTCGCCCAGGGCTGAGTCCATCTTGTGCCACTTGTGCCGCTGGGCGTTGGGTATCTTCAGGTCTCGAGATGATGCTGTGAGTCAGTTGCTCAGTCCATCTCAGTGTCGGTTGGAAGATCCTGGGCCCAGGCGTATAGACCTTCGAAATCCATCAAAATCCGATGAAATCTAAGTTGAAAGATGTTGAAAGTCAAGACTGATCAAGTCGAAAAGCATCCCTTGGATAGTCCAAGATGCAAAGAGTGAACCTCTTGGAGGCTTCGCAGCAAACGATTCCAGAACGAGGGTCGAGATGGGTCAAGCCCCAAAAATGCCCAGGTCGGCGCAGCTCTGGCAGCAGGCAACGGCCACTGGTTGGAGGGTTCCCCCCATGAAAACCAATAGATAGATGATAATGAATAATATACCATAATGATCCGTAATTTTACCAAACCGGCCCCGCATGTTTTTTCCTCAAAAGACATTGTTTACATTGGAAGTTAAATGATTTTGTGATGGGTTTTAGTATGTTTTAGTGTTGAATCTTTCCAGTTCTCATTGATTTTTCAGATCATGTCACCCAGCAAGACCAACAGATATGTCATGGGAAGCATTCACCTGGGAACACCTGGGAACGCCATGGCTTTCACATTTTCAGGAGAGCCAGCAGTCGACCTGAGAGGAATTCCATCCTAAGTGAGATGCCCCAGCGATCCAAAAACCGAAAAAAATCTCCCCCAAGGGGGAACAGCATGGGGAAAGGTCATTGAGTCATTGATTGTGTTTCAGCGAGCGCTAGTTACATCTAGTTACGCTAGTTAAACTAATGAATCAATGATCGACGACTGGAAGATCACTGGAGATGATCTTAAATGGGCTGTTATCAAATGGGCTTCAGGACTGGAGCCATCGGATGACCAAGCAAAACCATGGCAGGCACCTGCCCTGGGATGAAGTTCAATGGAACAGTTGTGGAAGGAGGTGGAAGGAAATGGAAGAGTTGATGATGGTTGATGATTATGGATGGTTATGGTTGATGATATTTGATGATCACGAATCAATGCAGGAGGTGGCACATTTTGATCGTGTGCCATGAGGCCATGAGAATTCCAAAGGACCACCGAATGTTCACCTTGGGTCGTTTCTTCATCTTCAAGGCAGGAATCAGCCACGTGCGGCAAATACAAAGTGGGTGAGTGGATGATTGGCGAACATTGGCTGTGAGGGCAAATGTCAAGTAAATCACATTGGTAATTTTACCTACATTTGGATGTTTAGATTTAAGATGATTTAAGTAATTTGATTGGTGATTACTGTAAACTGTATAATAATATGATTATATAATGTTGATGATAATCAGAAGTTAACGATTCAAATGAACTGAATTATAATATGGATGGGTAAATCTGGTTCATATTGCTGAATGTTCATTGAGATTGTGATAAAATGTGAATTGACTAGTGCCACGGAAATTTCACAGAGACCCCTGGTTTCCACAATTCAAAAGATTGATGTCCTGCAAACTGACCCTTTGTTATTGATTAAATTGGAAATGATGTTGGATTAAAGATCAATGTATGTGTGTGTGTTTGTCCGTGAAAAGGGTACCCCGGGTACCCCACACTTGATGCATTGTCCGTGTCCCGTTTCATCGCAGATCGGTACCTATAGGGCTTAGGGAATATGGCAAGATAATGACGATCGATATAATAGTCTGGCCATGTATAGCGCGGTTCTAGACACACCCATAGACCCATAGTAAATACTACTATTGGTCGTTATCAATCATGTGTAACTCACCATTATCAACATTTACTAACCATCCATGATTCACTATGGATTGTTATCAACAATGATCTATTGATTATTTGATGAATTTGATGAATTTAATGGATATCGGATATCAATGGATCTCAATGGATCTCAATGGATATATACCATGTAGGATTGGGGCCTTGCCAGGTGAAGCACCGGCGGCTCCAGTTGGACGTTTGCCAGGTGGAATCTTCGGGATCCGGTCCCCGAATTCGGGTGCCCGGGGGGGAGACTTGCATCATGCGCAACTTTGGATGTCTTCCGAATCAGCTACATATACAATGTGTGTATAATATATATATATATGGTACCCCCCCCCCAAGACCTACCAATATGGTACCCCCCCCAATATATATATATATATATAAAGGCTTTGGCTCTGATATCTTAGCCTTAGCGGGCGTTCTTTGCACCCGCGGGTCTTGCGGACCTTTGCCATTCTGGCGGCTTTGCTGCGCGGCTTGCGACACCTGCACGAGCGCTACTGCCAGGTGATCCTCTACGTGCTGGGCTGGGAATTTTGGTGCAAGTGCTCTGCCGATCTGGCATCACCTCTTCATCACTGTCTTTGCCTGTTACGTCCTCCCGGCGAAGGGCAACTACATGCTATTGAAGAACTTCTTCCTGCCCAAGGTCATCACTTTCTCCGTGGTCCTTGCCTTTGTGGTTTTTCTTGGTCTTTGTGTGGCCTCAAGTAGCTACGACTTCCAATACCCAGAGGCGGGCTCTGAGAAGGTCGAGAGCTACCGCCCGTCGACTTTGGTTTCTCCACAAGAAGGGGGTGATCAAACTGCACTACGAGAAGTTGCGGACAATCTTCCGAGTACTGCAGGCACATCACTCCAAGGACGTGAACTTCCTCGGCTCCATCGCCGCCGCGATGACGGAGAATACCCCTTGGAAGTGTGCCCACTGCAAGCAGTTGAGAAAACACAATGCTGCCTTTTGCAGTGTCTGCCAGCTTCCCTGGCAGCAAGCGATGGACCGCACCTACGTGCACAATTCAGGCCGACAGCAGCAGCCCATGCCCAACTGGAACTACGATCAATCCAATTGGGACACTACACAACAGTGGAACAGGGCACGACAGCCATCACGTTCCCAAACTCCGAATTCCAGGCGACGCTCAAACAGTGCGAAGACACCGAAAGGGCAGCGCAAGGGACGGGGCAAGGGACAAGGTGGCGGCATGGGCAAAGGCAAAGGGGCACCTGCTCCTCTGCCTCCCCCACAAGTACCATGGCCTGGTTATGCCATGCATGGACTGCCTTTTCCACCCATGCCGTCAATGCCTCAACCACAGATGGCTCCTATGGCCAATATGAATTCCGCACAGACAGGTTTCAATTGGCCAACCATGCCTCAGCCTCCGGAATTGCCGGCGTCTACCTCAACTACATCCCCAGCACAGAACTCGGAGGAGAAGGAGTTGATGGAGATGATCAGAACGAGACAAATGGAGTTGCCACCAGACATGAGGATGAAAGTCCAGAACTACGCAAAGAAGGAGGGCGCACGTGCGACAAAGGACCTCCACTCTGCCGTTCGACAGCAAGGACGAGCACGTCAAGATCTCGAAGAAGCACTTCAAGCCAGATTCAACCTGATCGCATCATGGAAGGCCTTTCTGACCGATGCGATCCGTACCTGGCAAGAATACGCGACGCTCTTTCAACAACAGGAGAAGGACGTCCAGGACAAGATCCAAGCGGCCCAGGAGCAGTTCACACTGGCCAATGCCCAGCTAGAACAATCACAGATGGCTGCAGGAAAAGTGAAAACAATCGAGATCAAAGACGAAGACGAGGAGCTCTCCGAGGGGCAGGACAACATCAAGAATGCGTCGGCCAAGATCCACGACAGCTTCAAGACATTGTCCACATCCCTTCAACAGCTGCAGACGCAGACGGAACAAATCGAGACAGAGATGCAAGCGGCAAAGAGACCTCGCTTGAATGCACCACAAGATGCAGATCAAACAATGGAGGCACCAGAGGAAGGTCGAAATCCTCCCAAAGGGCCGCCTTTTACTTAGGCCGGTTGTGCATGACCTATGGGTATGACAGCCAGGGGCCTTGCCACTTTTGGGCTTTGGATCAAGTCCCAGCCCTTGTCATGAAGTGGACGCATCGTCGCATCTCTCACCGTCACTTTTTGAGTGAATGGCAAGCCAGAGATCAAGCAATTGGACTTGCTTTGTCTCTTCATGGTCCTCTTCTTTCCACATCATCAACTATATGTTCCAGCCCGAGGAGCCCTTCAGGGATTTTGAAATGTTCCACATCGAGGAAGTCGATGCGGCTGTGCTTCTCACCTGAAGTTGAGGTGTGGATAGGAACCTGCGACACGCTGGAGATGTACAACATCTATGTTCCCGAGCTCTGTATGGCATGTGGTATTTCGCCATGGAGCACCTCCCAGCCAGCAGAAGGACCAATCCTTTTAAAGCCGGACCCCACAGAGGCTCATCTGCCACCACTTCCAGATGAGAGAGCTGTTCCCAGCCAACCGTCCGACAGGAGGGAACCAACAAATCTCAGAGAACTTCCGCATTGGTTTTCTCAGATCTGGAACCTCCTTGATGAGGAGGGCAGAGTTGAAGATGAGGAGGAGGGGGAGGTCATCTATGTCAACTCCTTCTACATCAGCCATGCCAACAACCTTTTTCAAGATCATGGAAGACCACTGCGGTTCAGCCGGCACCTTGAAACGTTGGTTGATGATGTTAGTATTGTTTGGGGAGACCTTTTTGACCGACAAGCCCCATTTTCGGCTTCTTTGGTTGCTCCGGAGCCAGCTTTCATCACGATGCCCGATACGTCAGGGATTCTGATGATTGTACAACATCACACACCACTGCGCACAGCTTGCCTCACTACAACAATTGAACCGTGTCTTCCACAGGCCAACATTGCGCAGATCGCTCACTCCTTTGACGTAGTGATCCCCTACCGCCATGTGTTACTTCATGGACGTGTTTCAGACCTCTGCGATGACCGCCACAGGCAGGGGCTTGGGCAATGTTCGATCCACATTGGACGACTTGAGCTACCGGTCGGACAACCCATTCGACTACATGAAGGCCTCAGCCTCACGATTCGCATCCCACCTCCTGTTCCTGAAGATCAATGGGAGGAACTACTTGTGGCAAGACTCCGTTCATTATACCCACCCAGGGAGCCATGGGATTGGGGAGAAGGAGATGCAGTCAACCTCATGTCGAGGAGCGCCACTGCCATCGATGCTTCGAGAAGGAGAACTGTCAGTTCCCGGACCTCCTCTTCGAGTTCCTCTTCAAGTTCCAGTTCTAGAAGCACAAGAATGGACCCTTGGCATGAAGCACTTCTTTTCCTTCGTGATGGACGTTCTACTACGGCATCCCTCCCGTGCAACACAGGCCCCATTGCGTGCCAAGTCATTGCGGATGCCTTTAGCATTCAACAAAGTGACATTGTGCAGCTCCATCGACTGCAATCCATGCCTGCTGATCTTGCTGATCTGCAGTTGGACACGTACCTTGTCCAAGTTGAACAAGATGGACCTGTAGCGTCAATCATGCGATTCACTTTGGTCGATGTTGAGATCTACCTCCCTGGTGAGACCCAACCTTCCACAAATTCAAGAAGAGTGCTTTGGCTGCCCAATTTCGCTACGAGATTGACCATTTTTCGTCTGCTCCAACTTGAAAACCATTGTGTCGAGACGCCAGAACGTTGTCATCTCTTCATGAATGACTATGAGATTGAGCAGAGGGATGATGCCACTTTGGACATCACTCACGGCCAGTACATCAATGTGTACATTGGAGCCTGCGATTACAACCTCGTCGATCAGATTTTTCAAGAAGACACCAGTGATGATCAGATGCAACTCCTACAGTACGGCAAAACGGCCACACCGGAGACCAAGAAGCCGCCTATTTGGCTTTTCCGCACTGATCAACAAGCTGAACCTCTTGGACCTGAACAATGGTGCCCTGAGCAACAGGGAGCAAGACAGGCAAGACGTACCCATATCAACCTGACACCTGATTGGGGACTTGCACTTGTACGTGCATTTCACAGAGAAGCCTTCGTTGAAATGGAGGAGGAAGGACCAGTGGCCTACATCATGACCTGGCTGGTCCAACATGAACGAAGACCTCGCTGCCTTCAACCTCGTGTGGTCAAGCTTGAAGCCAATCCAGCGGACTGGGAGCAACTCATTGCTGAGACATGGGAGGACCTATTGATTTTTGGCCAAGGCCTTGTTTTTCATCACGTCCATCCACGACCAATGCAGGCGACCACCCAGACCCTTCTTGGACATGTCATCGTGGAGCAGGAAGCCGCTCCCACTGATACGGTTGCCTTGGTTACAGTCCATCATTCTACTGAGACGATGGTTCTGCTCAGACAACTTGCTCTCGCGGTCCCGCGACTGCTCTCGCGACAAGGTCTACTACAGCGTATTCCACCTTCACTGACGGATCCTGCACAGAGACCATTTTGTCGGGTCCATTTGAATGAAATTCCATTTGGACTCTTTGAGATTGAGGAGGTTGCGCCGGGCACGCATCTGGAAGTTCTCTTGCCTTCCTTCAGACCTAGCCCACCAGCAGCACCTCCAAGGTTTGTTGCGATTGAGACTCCTTCTGATCAAACACATGATCACACGTCCCTGATGCAAAGCAGATGGAGGGTCAGCACAAGGGGCTATGGGGCTACAAGCAGCACAGACAGTGCATGCCCAACGTTCAATTTGAACCCAAATGCCCAACCTTTTGACCCAGCCAGACCTGATCTACGCGCCCTTTCCGAATTCCTTGCAGACTTATGGCAGCGCTGGGATCAGGAGGCATTTGCGTGGGAAGATGAAGACCGATCATGTGCCATCCAGACATGGTTTGTTGACCACACTTGGCCGTGGCCGCATTCCCGTACGCCACGGAGGCTGCATTTGTTTTCTGATTTTTATCAGTGGGAAGAGCAGATTCGTGCACTATGGCGCGACCTACATGACCCGCAAGCTCCACTGGAAGCATATGTCGTTGCGCCTATGCCGCCTGCCCCCAACAATGACATTGCAGCCCACGTGATCCTAATTCAGAACCCCAATGAGGCGTGGATCACGAACATTGCGACGGTCCTCGACACCGCACGACAAGTATATCTAGCCCAACAATTGGCTATCACCACACATGAGCACGTTCGAGCGGAGAATGTCATCATCGCTGCTGAACTTGATACCATCTGTCTTGGCATGCAAGCCACACATCAATGCCAAGTCTGGATTGGAGCAGTCCCGCTCCCTTTCGGAAGGGTATTTCCAGGAAGAAGTGGATCAAGTGTTGTTGTCCGTGTTCAACCGGCACCTCCATTTCCGCAGCCTGATGGACACAGTCTGCTCCAAACACACATGCGCAGACGGCAGATCAGTGAACGGGATGTGCGCCCAACAGACAGTTCGGTGGCTCATGACTGTCGGCCATCCCCACAACAGCCCAATGTCTTTGTAGACCGCTCTGAAGCATTCATTGCGGCACCAGAGACAACGCCAGTTACTTTGAACCTGGAACACCTGATACCTGACACAGAGGTCGCCAAGCTACGAGCAGCTTCCTCCATGCAAATATTGCCAACATACATTGAAATTCCCAGAAATTCTTCAGAGACAGGAGTACAAGATGAGCTACAACACTGGGGATGCAACTATCAGGTATACAGATTTGGGCTGCGCAGTGAGTATCTATGCATTGATCCCCTACATGCTGTTGATGAGGAACAAGTCCACTACATGCTATGCCATGATGACCTCGCAGATGCTGATGGAGCCATTCTCCACACCGGCGAAAAAGCTTTGACCACCAATGAATTGATGAAGCTCCTCTACCAATTCACATACACGAGGGCTGTCGTCATTCTTGAGGAAGAGCTAACGCCACACCTGCGTCGAGTGCGTTTCTTCAACTGCAAACCTGCAGCGCAACAAGACCACTGCAGAGACCGGCAACGCACTCCATGGCCTGACAAGCTTGAGGCAGCATGGACTCAGAGATCATTCTTTGACCTTGAATCACTCCAACGGGATGTAGGAGGCAATCAGTGCATTGTGCAAACTCCATTCACCAAAGCAGATTTGCAAGAGCTCACCCAGGCAGCAGCAGATGCGCTCTGTACTGACTTCTCCTGTCTCCAGCTTCCAGATTCCATTGCTAGCTTGCTCTTGGGACACGGAACAGGAGATCTGTGGGACAGCTGGGATAGATGGCTCATCTTCACCGACGGCTCTTCACAAACAAAAGATAAGCACCACACTCCAGAATACGCAGATGCCGTGAACATGCCTGACACATGGGCAATGCTGCTCCTGGGTGAAAAATACAATCACAATGGAGACAGCATCGTGGTTCCTCTTGGATGGATGGCACATCCAGTGCGCACAGATCTGCTTGGATCATGCTATGCAGGAGCCCATCGCATCGGCGCAGAGGTCGCAGAACGTGAAGGCCTATTCTGGTCGGGGCTCTGGCGGCTAACACAAGATTGTGTTACCCCCACACTGTTCTGCGTGGATTCACAAGTCACAGGAGCACAAGCTGTTGGACAGACCGGGGCTCTGGAACCAGATGTGTCCTACCGGTTACTCCGAGGTGTGTTTCAGTGCTTACAATTTGGCTTGCCAGCGCAGCATCTAGGGATCCACCATGTTAGATCCCACACGGGGGATCCCTACAACGAGTGTGTTGACCACATTGCAAAGATGGGAGCTAAGCAGAGCTTCAACCTGCCCAGAATGCGACTGGACATGCAGAAGTGGATCAACAAGATTCCGTATCTTTGGCTACGCTTTGGGGAGAGGTGCGGACTACCACAATGGAACGATGGTTTTGCTGCACCCCCTCCAGGCCTTCCTCCACTTCAGCCACCAGATGCCAAAGCAGAACGACACTGTGCCGAAGTGGCCCTGCATTGCCAACTCAGTCTGGCCACGATGAATGTTTGCTCTATTTCCAAGGGCCCAGAAGGACATGCAGGAAAACTATGTTACCTGTTTGATCAAGTGAAGGCTCATGGGCTCAACATTGTAGGAGTACAGGAAGGCCGCAATGAGGCAATGCACAGTACCTCCCATGGAATATGCCGCATTTGTGCTGGCCACTATGCAGGCCAGTACGGAGTCGAATTGTGGGTCAATATGCAACAACCCATTGCATATGACAGCTGCAAAAGACCACTGTATCTTCAGCCGCACCACCTTCAAGTTGCCCATTGTGATCCGCAAAGGCTCATTGCACGATGCCACATGGAGGTCTTTTCAGTATGGATTTTCGTGGCACATGCCCCGCACAGTGGACATCCAGGCCATGTTCGATCAGCGTGGTGGACTCGGACACAGGAGCTGATTGACCAATTTGGAGAAGGAGCACCCTGGATTTGGCTCATTGATGCCAATGCCGCACCGGGCGATGCTGACCAGTGCACTGTCTTTCGGGACATGCCAACCAGTCGCAGCACTGAGCTTTTCCGTCAATGTTTAGCTGCCAATGAACTATGCCTTCCTGCCACTATGGACTGCCATCTTGGCACGAACACAACTTGGACAAGTCTGGATGGGACAAGTGAGCACTGTATCGATCATGTGGCTGTTCCGCGCCAATGGAGAGCCTATTGCACCTACTCCAGCGTCCTGGACACGTTGGATTTGGGCAATCTACATGATGATCACCGAGCAGTAGCGCTGCAGATCTCCTGGCAGTCTTATGCCCCTGCTCAGCCCACCAGGAAGAACTCACAGAAAGTTGATTGGAACAGCCCGGCAGTGCGTCAGAACTTGAGTGCTCACCTCAACCTCTTCAGCGCACAGAATTGGTCGACAGATGTTGAGCAACAGGCGACTCATCTTGCCCATCATCTAGATGGTGCATTGAAGACATGTCCAAAGGCTTGCCCAAAAGCCAAGAAGCCTTACATCACAGACCAACTCTGGCAATTACGATCAGACAAGTTAAAGCTGAAGAAGTGTCTCACGAATGTCAATAGAACGTTGCACCGCCAAACGTTGCACCAGTTCTTTCAAGCATGGTCCCAGAAACCTTCGGCACGACTTGGTGCTGAGCATTGGGTCTATGGGAAGACTCTTCATTGTGGACGACTACGACTTGTCGCAGCATTTCGTAGAATCTCCAAACAGCTACAACATGGACTTCGAGCTGCCAAACAAGTTCATCTTTCTGAGCGCTTGGATAGCCTTGATGCGTCTACTCCGGCAACAACTATTCTACGCTGCTTGAGAGACTTTGTCGGACCTACCAATGTCAAGATGTGCAAGAAGAAGACGGTGCCCTTGATCTACAATGACTCTGGGAAACCTTGCAGCACACCTCTAGAGGCGCAAAACACATGGATAGAGTTCTTCAGAGACATGGAAGGAGGAAGACGTCTTTCTTGCCAAAGCCTGAGGGAGAACTGGCGCAGAGGACTATCTGAAGAACAAGAAGAGAGCTTTGCCATCTGCGCCACTGAGCTTCCTTCCTTGACAGACATGGAGATTGCGCTGAGGAGAACGGCTTGTAGCAAAGCACGTGTAGGAGATGAAGTGCCAGGAGAGTTGCTGCACATGTTTCCTGCGGAAATAGCGCCGGCACTCTATCCAGCACTATGGAAGCTACTACTTCACGGACAAGAAGACCTGTCCTACAAGGGCGGCCTCCTTGTACAAGCGTACAAGGGAAAAGGGGCGACACACAGTTGTTCCTCCTTCCGGTCGTTGCTGATCTCCAGCCAGATCGGCAAGGCAATACATAGAACAGTGAGAACGCACCAGGCCAGCATTTTCGAAAAGTTCTTGCAGACGAACCAGGTCGGAGGCAAGCGCAGAATGCCAGTCACCTACGGCCTACATCAAGTACGAGCGCACTTGAGGTGTGCACAAAGACAACGAAGATGCGCAGCCGTTGTGTTCATCGACCTGACCGAAGCGTTCTATCGGATCTTCCGACCGCTTTGCATGAACAACAATTTATCTGACGAAGCCTTAGCAGCCTTCCTCAAGAAGCTCAACATGCCAGATTCAGCGCTCCATGAGCTCTGGACTCTGTTGGATGGCCCCGACGCCTTGGAGTTGGCGGAAATGCCCTATCACTTGCGCAAGAGCATAGCAGCCATACACAGAAATACACACTTCTGGATGAGACACCAGACAGATGTAGTTGAAACGGCATTCGGGTCAAGGCCAGGAGACCCGTTTGCTGACGTGTGCTTCAGCTATGTATGGGCCAGAGTCTTGCACCGATTGCAAGACTACATGGCCGAGCACGACCTTTTGGAAACCTACCCTGCCATGCCTTATCTGGACTTGTTTGGCAATGCGACGGCTGCGCAGACCACACGTCATCTCGAGCCTTTTTTGGGGCCCACATGGATGGATGACACAGCCATCTGCCTTAGCCACCCAGACACTGATGGTCTGGTCACCAGAGCCACACAGACAGCAGGCAAGCTGCTGGAACTCTGTGTTGAGCACGGTATGTCTCCAAATCTCAAGAAAGGCAAGTCTGAGATCCTCTTGAGTCTTCGAGGCAAAGACTCAAGACGGCGCAAGATCCAACTTTTTGGACCGCAGGCATCGATGTCGCTTCCTGTCCTCACGGAACATCAGTCCTACCAGGTCCCAATCACCAACAACTATCTCCACCTTGGCGGGCTTTTGCATCATGGAGCAGATCAGCGCACTGAGATCAGAAGGCGCCTAGCTCTGGCCCATTCTGCGTTCAACCAACACAGAAAAGTGCTCTACCACAACAAACAGATCCCGCTCAAAAAGCGTAGTGAGCTTTTCCAGGTGCTTATTGTCACCAAGCTACTATATGGAGCTGAAAGCTGGCTGGTCACAGACAACCGCACAGTTGCCACATTTGCAGCGGCCATTCTGAAACTGTACAGGCGATTGCTTCAGATTCCGCCTGACCAGCATTACTCAACGGAGCAGATTTTGGCCACAGTTGGATTGCCCTCCCCGGACACACTTCTCCGCAGACAGCGCCTCCGTTATCTGGGCACCTTGTTCCGTTGCGGAGGTGGAGATGCTTGGGGGCTCCTTTCTGCCGATGCTGACTGGTGTGGTTATGTCGAAGCAGATCTGCAGTGGATGTGGGAACAGCTAAGACGAAGTTCAGACCTGCCTCGGCCGAGTTCTGATTTCGAACACTGGCGCAACATCATACAGCAATATCCGAAATTCTGGAAGAGGCTCATCAGAAGAGCCACAGAACATGAATGCCTTCAGACCCGGAGACAATGGACTGTCAAAGAATTTCATTCTGGCATCGCAGACCGTCTTCGAGATTTTCAATGCCCTGGAGCTGTGTGGCAGGAGGAGGCCGAGGCTGACAAGAAGGAGCAGCATTTTGGCTGCCTTCAATGTGGACTCACATGTGCCAGCAAAGCTGGAGAGGCAGCGCACATGTTCAAGAAACATGGGCATGTGGCAATGACGCGCAAGCTCTTCATGGAGCCTACTTGCCCCGCCTGTTTGAAGGTATTCCACACGCTCCAGAAGACCAAGGCCCACATATACTACTCGGAGCGTTGTCGACGGGTGCTACAGAGCAGGCCGTTCCAGGACACTATTGCACCAGGCACAGGCTCAGCTCATGACCGCCAATTGACTCTGTGCCATGACCGCCTTTTGCCACCGGTGCAAGCAGAAGGACCGCACAACCAACCTGTACGACCTCGCGAAGCCCCTGGAATTGATGATGGTCTGTTTGTCTTCCTGACCGACAGGGTAGAACCTGGTATGAGTGTAGCAGGATTTGAACAATCTGCCAGGGACTATGTGGAGGAGCACGCTATTTCCTGGACTACGTGGACAAGCACAATTGACTTCTTCGAGGAGGCGTTCACTGCTGAAGATGCTCTTTTTGCTGAAGTACCTCTTGGCGACTTTGCTGCAGCCCTGACAAGGCTGCGCACGCCGGACACCTTTGCCTTCCTGCAGGTGCAGAAGCAAGGTAGCAGCATCAAGTCCAGCATATCTGAGCTCGAGATCCGTTGTGAGATGGTCGGACAAGTCGGACGCCATGAGCCTGTTCCTCCACTTTTTGGGAAGCACCGAGTTGTGCTTCACGCCTACTCGGGGCGCCGCCGCCCAGGAGATGTGCAGTTCTACTTGGAGCAGTTCCAGCACCAGACTGCCGAGACCTACGTTCTGCACATTGTCTCCATGGACATCGTGATTGACGAGGAGTACGGCGATGCGCGTAACCCTCGTACCAGGAGGTACTGGTTAGAGGCGATCAAAGAGCGCTTTGTGGTGGCGCTCATTGCTGGGCCGCCGTGTGAGACATGGACGGCGGCGAGAGAGCATGGCTTAGCAGATGGGCGTACGGGCCCGAGGCCAGTCCGTAGTGCTGAAGAGCTCTGGGGATTTGCTTGTATGCGTCTCAAGGAGCTGCAGCAGGTCATGGTGGGCAATGAGCTCCTGATGTTCGTGCTGCAGGCCTTCCTGGAGCTCATCATCACTGGAGGATGTGCTGTTGTGGAGCATCCTGCACCTCCGCCTGGGCCTGATTCTCCGAGCATATGGAAGCTGCCAGTGATCCGTGCACTTCTTGATTGTGCGGGTGTTGATACTTGCAAATTCGCCCAAGGACTGCTGGGCGCCCCAACGGCAAAGCCAACCCAGCTGCTCCTTTTAAACCTTCCGGGAATCGTCCACATGCTGCACAGATGGAGAGTGTGTGTGGACCTCCCCAAAGGCTCAGCAATTGGCCTTGATGCTGACGGAAAGTGGCGTACATCGCCGCTTAAGGAGTATCCGCCTGCAATGTGCGGAGCACTTGCAGCCTCCTTGCACAGTACCATCAGCCACTGGCCATGCAGCGATGCAAAGTCACCATCACAGTCAGACCTAGAACTGTGGAGAAGGTTGCACATGACCACGTATGGCAGCCATCTAGGTTCTGATTTTGTCAAGTGATGGACGCTGTAACAGCTGCAGCGGAATTCACAGCGAGAGGCCGCAGCGATTGCATCTGGGTGCCTGCAAGCAAAATATATATATATATACATTTATCATTACTATTATTAGATGTATACAAAATCATGCGTAAATATTATATATATTTATATACACATACATACACATACATACATAACATTACATTACATTACATTGCATTCATGCATACATACATACATGCATGCATGACTAACATTACATACCTAACAGTACATACATAACATTACATACATAACATTACATACACAACATTACATTACATTACATTACATTACATCACATTATTACATACATACATATATATATACACATACATGCATGCATACATACATCCATACATCCATACATCCATACATCCATACATCCATACATCATACATATACATACATATACATACATTTTGGCTCAAGCCATTTTGGCTCAAGCCATTTTGGCTCAAGGTTGGCTCAAGCTAGTGTCGCGGTAGTCGGGCCATGCCGGCTCCTTGGTTGCTGCTGCTGGCGCTGCTGCATGCGCTCCACTACAAGTTGCGCTGGCGCTGGCGCTGTGCTGGCTTAATTGAACGTTTGCATGAAATTGGTGGCTTGCTTGAAATTCGGACTACAAGCTGCTTGGCATTGAATAGAGGTGTTTCTCAGCACTTTGGAAAGGTGGATTACACCAAGGTTAGCAGTTTGGATATGGTCATGTCCTTTGTCTGGGTTCTGGGTGGGGTCTTTGGATTCGCCTGCGTGCTTGCCTCTTCTGCCATCGCGTCCTGCGGTCTCTTTTGGGGGGTGTGGTTGGGGGCGGGAGTCTCGCCTGTTGGTTTGGTTTCGCTTGTTGCGGTGAGTTCGATGGCGTTATCACTGCGTCCTGCCTTGGGTCGGTTGGTCGTCCTCGGGTTCCCCGGACGGTTCGTCGTTCTCAGGTCCCCTGTCGTTGGGTTGGTCGGCGGCGGGTTTCCTTTCCCCGTAAGGGTTGGAAGGGTCGTTTGGTGTCTCGGGTTCAACATGGTCCCCGTGGTGTTCCTCGTTCGAGTTGCGGGTCCCCCTCTCCTCGGCACACTCCCTTAAACGCGCTCTTTAGAGGTGGTGGGGGTGGGGAGGGAAGTACCGAACAAGACTTGTTGAAAGGGCTGCAAGAACTGCTTCAGAAATTCAACACTTCCAACGAAAAAAAGGGAGGACAGGCAAAGAAAGGGAAAGGTAAACCCACTGACAATGCCACTAAGGGTAAGGGTAAAACTCAGTCAGCTCCTGCTACAGGTGACAAGTTGGGTAAAGGAAAAGCTGGTAAACCCCAAAAAGGGAGTGTTGTTTCCCCCTCGAAAGGGAATTTGGGGAATGTTTCTAAGGGATCTAGTGGGGGGACCTCGCTTGAACCCCCTAACACCACAACTAGCGAAGGGGCACTGCTTGGTGCACTCAGACGACTTGTGGAGCGATCTGGGAAAAACAACGGAGAAGGTTTGTTGGACCGTTTGACAGGTCTGGTTCAGGCTGCCAGCACTGGTAAAAGCCTCAGCTCCAAAGGTCGAAAAAACAAAAATAGACCGAAAATTGGTGGTTCACCGCCGACGCAGGCGGTTGGGGCTAAGTCAAAAGGAAAAGGAAAGGGTTTGAGTCCCAGTGAAGGACCTGTCAAGGGCAAAGGCTCAGGGAAAGACTTTCAGCTGATCCGTCTTCTCCCGAGTGGTTGGCCACCTAGTGCTGCTATGAGTGTGACCAAACTTCGTGAAGCCCTCTCGAGAGGGGAGGTCCCGTCCGGTTGCGTCACTTGGTGTACTGAAGTTCAGATTGCCGAACTTCGCAACCTTGCTCAGGTGCATCAAATCACCAAGGCCTACGCCTTGGTGTGTTTGATCAACAAGGGTCAGTCTGAACCGCCAATTGGAAACGCCTCCAGGCATCTGCTGCCTGCAACTGATGCGGCGAGTAAGGCCGGTCTGGGTCAGTTTTGGGCCTGCCCCTTGGCTAGTCAATATCCTCAACTTCCTAGCTGCTCAACTTCGTCCAGAGCCCCTAAGGTTGAACGTGCCTTGACTACACTTAGAGTTCAGATTCCACAACGCTTGTTACAAGCTGACGGTTGGAGAAACGTGGTTCGTAGCCCTGCTGCGGTCTTGAGAACAGTGATATCACCTACAGCCTTTCATAGCACTTTCAAGTGGTCGCAAGTTGCCCACAGGACTAGGTTTGGTGGTGAGGAAACTGTGTTGGAAGGGTTTGTGAAAGTGGACAAACAGGAAGTTTTTGACATTCTCCGTAGGTCCGGGTCCAAGGGGCTTTTCTTGGCTCAAACTACCAGGGACAACCCTAACCCCCCGAAAGTTTCGTGGGTATCGCGTGTTGCCAATGAGACGGACTTTCAATACATGGCACGAGTTCAACAGTTGGCCTTCACCAAACAGGTTCCACTTAAGTTCCGTGTGGGTGGCGGCGCCTGTTTGGGTCTGCTCGGAACTGACGCTGACGATGAGAAACCGAAGGTATGGCAGGTCACTGGTGTGCCTGCCAAATGGACGGCACAGGACGTTGTACGATGTCTTGAAGGAGCGGGTTGCGAGGACACGACTGTTGTCCGGCGGCCCACCAAGGCTCAACCATGGATGATTCTTTCTAGAGTTCAAAAAGAATTTCAAAATGTTCAAGTTTTTGGGGTTGACACTCATGGTATCTATCTGACGCTTAGTAAGCCTCCCCCGAAGAAGTCTATAACTGGGAAAAAAGCAGTGGCGGCAGGCTTTTGGCAACACAGGGAATTGCCACAGGTCGCTTGCCCGGATGTTGCGACAACCAGAACTGAAGTCACAAACGCTGCTGATACAGCGGTCGTGGCACGGAAAAAGCACAAACCCGAAACCCCTCTGCCTTACGAGGTAGTTGACTGTGGAGGTGCTGGAAACTGTGGCTGGAACTGTATTGCCACGGCCATGATGCTCAATAAGAATGTCCCTCTTGCGGAAGCCAGAGAACAGGTTGCGGCTGCCACCAAAACCTTGCGGGCTGACGTGTCTACACACCTCCATAGGCATGCGAAAGAATATGAGCCACTTTGGGCTGTAAATGATCAAGAAACTGAGGACACGGCAGGTGGTCCGATCCCGGAAAATTTTCCGGAATGGGCCGAGACGGTGAAACGGGATGGACAGTGGCTTTGTGGAATGACTCTGGAAGCCATTACTCGCCGATGCGGGATCCGCATTGTGGTGGTGGAAGAACGGGCGGATGGCTCGGCTGTTCCATATGTTTTTGGTCCAAACAAGAAACGCGAGTTTCCTGTGGTGCTCTACCTGAAAGACCAGCATTTTCAGTTGGTCAGGAAACGGGATGGACATGTTTTTCCTGTCGAATGGGAGAAATCGAGTAACACCAATGATGCATCCAGACTTCATTTGAAAGGAGCGGGGAAATGGTGGGCAGATTCCACGCCGTCGGAAAAAGGCTCAGAGGAAAAAAAGGTGAACCGGAGTAGTACTCCCGCTGCCTCTCTTTCTTCAGCTGCGGGCTCACAACTTAGGTTTTGGTCCAGAGGTTCTCCTAGCGAAGCTCCCGTTAGCACCCATGGGTCGCCACGGGTTAGATACTGGAAGAAAACCACACCTGATCAAAGTTTTGTCAGCGGTAGAGCCAGCCTTGCAGACAAACATGCCCAGGAACATGAGGACAGCGGCAGTGCCAGGTCTGTCACAGCACTCCCGCCTAGGCCTTCGGAAGTGGGTGGCCAGGTCTCAGATGCCTTGTTTGGTCCGGGTCCGACACCTGAAGGTAGGATAGGCACGATACATGAACTTACTAAGGAGGAACAGATGTCGAGACCTTGGTGGACATGTCAATTGTGTGGTTTCCATGTTTTTCAAAAGTGGATTCAGGGGAAATACTGCAACGCTCACTATACCCACCGGAAAAGACATTTGTTGAAAGCCCATGGGGTCAAAAAACCGCCTCCTCTGCCCAAGGGCTCCATGTCAATGCCGTGCGAACTGCCGCGCGGGTCAAGCTCAATCATGATGTGTTTTGGAAAGCTATTTGGGAAGCCTATAACCGGGAGCGATGGCCCGGCAGTCACCGAATCGCCTTTGAAGGGTCCCGAACTTTTTCCAAAGGAGGTTTTGGGGTTTGGAACCATAGATGCCTTGATTGTAATTATGTCATGCCTCGAGGAAACATCCCTAAAGCTGGTCCCTGCCCCAAGTCAAGCAACGCCAGCCAGTTTCTGGCCCAAGCAGAAAGGATCCGGCAGTGGCGGAAGTTGCAGCAGCTCAAAAAAGTGGTTGCGAAGCAGCAGAGAAAACTGAGGTACAAGGGAGCCATGACCAATGGCAAGGAAAACGCGGCCCACGCGAACAGGTGCCGTTGGGAGCAGAAAAGACAAAAACTTGTGTTATCTCAGGAGCCCAAGGGGACTGCTCAGACCAAAAGAGGTTACCGGGGACAGCGGATCGGTGAGGCCCGTCACCCTGGCCCGTCGGGTTTAGTTGCTGCTTTATTTTGTATTATGGCTCAGGACCGCGTCTCCGGACGCCGATACGAGGTGCAGTTTCTTGCCTCCGGGCGTCTCAGTGAATTGTTGCGGGGGTTAAGTGGTATGGGTATGTGGAATGTTGAACCTGCCCCCGGGCAGCGGCACGTGACTGTGTTTTCATGTTTGGAGTGTGCAAATCAAATCTTTGGGAAAAAGAATTGTGGATTTCAGCTGAGAAATAAAACTTGTTTGTCCAAGTTTGCAGGTGGCACCGCGCTTACTAGGCGTGGTTACCGCGGCCAGCGGATCGGAGAGGCCAGTCACCCGGGTCCTCAGGCACCTTCTTGTGCCCCCGATGAGCGCCTTGGTTTGGGTACGGATGAGTTTGGGCCTGCCTCTGGGCAGCGTATGCAGGTGAAAAGTGATGAAAATGATTTTGAGGAGTGTGCTTCGCAACCTGCCTCCGGGCAGCGCTCAATTCCTTTGAAAATTTGGAGTACGAATGTTAGCTCTTGGAATAAGCACGGTGAAGCGCTTCTTGATTTTGCAGATAGAGAAGAGGTTTTGGTTGTACGTGCCCAGGAAGCTAATTTGGCATCAGACGAAATCGGCACTGCGATGTGGAATGCTAGGCGTCAAGGATGGCAGACCCTTTTTGTCCCTCCATTTGGAAATAATCGTGGCGGTCTGGCGGTTGCCGTCAAGGAACCTTTGGCAGTTAGTCAAGTGAACTCCCTGTCCACCAATGATGGTCAAAACCTGCAGGTTGAAGTTCATGGTTTGCAGCGCCCTTTTAGGTTGTTCAACATTTACCAGCGTCCCAAATGTTGGAATCCTGAAGTGTTCAATCCCATGGCCGGCCTTCAACAGTTCTGGGTTTGCTGTGGTGACTTCAATTTTCCGGTTAAAGATATGCACCTGGGTCTGTTGACTGGTACGGGTAGGCACGCTAGTAGCAGCCAGCCTATTGATGCCATTTGGGTTTCCCCGAAATTTAGTTCCAGTTTTGATGGGGGTGAAATTGAGAGTTTTGGGAATGATCATTCTATCGCTTGGGCCACCCTGTCTGTCCCTCACCTTGTTTCGCCACGACTCCAGGATCACAGGACCCTGTGGAAATTTCGCAGGCATAGAAAAATTCATGGTGTTGGTCCTTCACCTGACGCGGCTTCTGCCATTTGGCAATCGGTGGCCAGCCCCTTGAGTGTCTGGCAGCAAGCTTTGGTGAGCTCCGCTGAGGATTTATGGGCTGTTTGGACTCAGGATTTTGAAGCTTTCTTAGCACAGACTGGCCAGATCAGACCAACCGGCCGCCGGTGTCTGATCGGGGCCGTGCCTTCTTTGGTTTCTGCAGGTCACCACTTAGCACCTGGTCAGTGTCATAAGGAACGGGAGCTGCGGAGATGCATTCGACGTGCCAGGGAAGCCTTGTTTTTGTCCCGCAAAGGGGCCACGATCCCGACTGGGCTCGTGACAAATTTGCGGAAAAGTGTTCCATCTAGGAACCGGGGCTTGGTTGACGGCAAACGGTGGGGATCCCTCGAAGCTGATTTGTGTGGGCAGCTGGATGAATTTCATTTTGCTAAAACCAAACTCAAAAAGGATGCGTGGAAAGCCGACATGCAAGACCTTTCCAAAGCATCTGCTTGGGTTAAACAGTCTCAGCCTCCTCCCTTCTTGCTGCAAAAAGAGGACGGTACAGTCGTCGCAGGTCAGGCCGCGGGCCTTCAAGCCTTGTTTCCCTTTTGGGCCAAAGTTTTCGGCAGGGAGGATGTTTCTGATGACCCCGTAAATTTTTGGCGGAATATGCTGAGGAGTTGCCGGAGATGAGACCTGAGGCAACTTGGCAACCTCTTTGCGCGTCTGAACTCAGGCGTGCTGCAGCCACCATGGTCAACAAAGCGGAGGGGCCGGACGGTGTGTCCGCCCAAGCTTTGTTGTCGCTGCCTCCGGCGGCTTGGGACCGTTTTGCACAACTTCTTTGTCGTTTTGAACATTTAGGAGTCTGGCCGGATGCGGTCCACCACTGGCGTGTGCAGTTCCTGCCAAAAAGCTCCTCGGCGGCAATTGACAAGTTTCGTCCCATCAGTGTTGGGAGCATGGTTTACAGAATTTGGGCAAAGTGCCGGGTCAAAGGGTGTGGACACCTGATCGAAGCTCATTTAGGGTCTCTGCAGGCCAACAGTAAGTGTGACTGTGAAGTCATGCACTTAGCTTTGCAGGCTGAATTTCCTGTTGAACAGTTCGGCTTGGGGCTGGCGCTAGATTACCAAAAAGCTTTCGATTCTATTAACTGCTCCCTCGGGTTGGAATTGCTTGCTAGGGTCGGGGTCCCCAAAAAGGTTCTTAATTTGTTGGGTGATCAATGGTTAAACCAGAAAAAGTGGCTTAGTTTGGGAGGGGTTATTCACCAGGAGTGCATGACTGGTATCACTTCTCTTCCCCAGGGTGATCCCTGGTCACCTCTGACGATGAGTTTGGTGCTTTCATGTCCCACCAAGCGGTGTGAAGTTCGACACCCCCTGGTCGGGTGCGCTGTCTATTTAGACGACCGGACCCTAGTAGGGGCCGACTGGACTAGCTTGCAAGCAGCATACAATGAGTGGGAAACACTCAGCACTGTCACGCGACTGCGTACTAATCCGGCTAAGACCCAACTTTGGCCTCGTAATGCCAACATGGCCAGGTTTTTGGAAACAGCGGATGTGAGTTTTCCTGTGACCTGCCAGGCGGAGGTTCTTGGGTATGTGCTGGGAAATGACCCTCACACGCACCCCAAGTGGACGGCAAGAGCTGCTCAGGAGAAAGCCATGGCCACAAGGATTGCCATGCTACCATGTCACCAGGATTTCAAGCAACGGGTTGCGACAGCGTTGCTCGTCGGCAGTGCTTCTTGGGGTAAGAATTTGTGTCAGAATGGTTTAGATGAAGCTCAGGAGGCCCACCTCAGAAATTTTTGCTTTGCGGTTTTTGGAAACAGTGGTACCTGGGAGGAGAGACAAAGGGGGTGCCCAAATGACAGAGCTTCTCCCATTCTCAAACAGCTTTTAATTTTGGGACACTGTTCCGATTTGCGGTTTTTGCTCACAACCCGTTTCCTCAATGCCTTGAGCCGCTGGCTGGCTTTCAGGCGTTTCCCTCAACACAGATTGGCTGTGGTCAGGCCTCACTGGGCTGGCTTGGTACAGGCCGCCACAGAGCACTTGGCTGGTTGGGATTTCCAACCTACGATGTGGGGGGTTTGGAGCGATAATCAAGGAAACCGGTTTGATTTGTCCATGCCTAAGGTTGAACGTACTAAGGCGATGCACTTCATCCGACACGGATGGAGAAAATCAATGCTTCGTAGGTGGTTGGCCACTCGGCGTATTGATGCTGAGGAGGCCAGAAGTGTGCGCCTCGGGGATGCAATTTCCTATGAGTTGATTGACAAGTTACGCAAAGTTTTCAAACGGGCGGTTGGGCCCCATGAACGTGGAATCATCCTTGGTTCCATGCGTACTAGTGCCACGGTTTTTTGGGGTTCTGCTCCTCAAATTTTAGGTTGCCCGGACTGTTTGGATCAATCTGTGCGCCCTACGGTTCACCATGTTCTTTGGGATTGCCCTGCGTATGGCCATCTCCGCCATCACGCCCCTCCACCCTGTGTTTTAGCTCAAAGACTTGGTTGGAGCCACAATGTGCCGAGTGCAGCTTCTCAGAAACTCATTCCCCAGATGGGTGCCATTCGTGAAGCTGAGGTGATTAATCGCATGGCCAGAGAACGGTCTGCCTCGGCCGGCAGGCTCACAGGTGGTGCGTCGTCCCGACATACTGAGGTCACGCCTTTCTCTCCCCTTTGCATTGCTGCTGGCACTGGCTGCTGGCGCGGGCTGCTAGCTGGCTTGGCGCTGGCTGATGCGGCTGCTGCTGCGGAAGAGCTGGCGCTGCTGCGCGGCGCTGCGCATGACGGCGGTGTGAGGCCACGGCGTAGCTTTTCTAGTTTTTATAGCATGCCTCTGCATGATCATGGCTCACACCTTTTGAGCCTGTTTTGCTGGGTTCTTCGTAGGGTGTACAGTGTCTGTGTTGTTAGAGTCAAAACTGAAAAAAGACCGCAACAAGACCCCTGTCCTGATAAATCCGAGCATGGGGCTGCTCTGGTAAGAAAGGTTGGTGACAAAGGGAGGCAGATGGCGGCTCCTAACCTTTGTCACAAAAATGAAAATAGGCTAGTTTGGCGCTTTAGCCTGCACAGGAATGTCCAATGTCTTAGTGCTTTTCCATGGTTCTTTTGGAACCTGTGGCACCCTGCTGCCCCAGTGAATTTTTTGCAAGAGTACGGCTGTGTGCCGGAAATGTTGGCTGTGTGCCGCTTCTTTGAATTTGACAAGATCCTTTTAGGCCACTGTGGCCTCTCGATGCCTCCAATTTTCTTTGCTGTTGCGAGTTGTCACCGGCCCTGTTGCGGGCCCCCGGTTTCTTCTGGGCGCGCGCCCGTGCGTGATGCCATGGAAGCCCTCGGAGACTAGCGGTCTCCAGCCTGCCCCGAACCTGTGTTAGGTTGGTGGCAGATGACAATGATGCGCTTCCCCTTAAACACCTGGTGGTAAGCCTCTGAGGTCTCGGAAACCATGGACATTGCCTTGTCCAACCGAAGCATCTTAGGCTCAGGGAGCCAGTGGCGGGAGCGGCGGGTCTTTTCAGATC
>Ga0126342_10003879_pt1 | contig 25114 bp, 22 predicted proteins | sample Cyp1metagenome_FD_92528 | JGI IMG/M metagenome (GOLD analysis project Ga0126342, IMG submission 92528) | Coral microbial communities from Lord Howe Island, Old Settlement Bay, Australia - Cyphastrea 1 metagenome | ecosystem: Host-associated > Invertebrates > Cnidaria > Coral ...
ATATATATATATATATATATATATATATATATATATATATATATATATATATATATATATATATATATATATATATATATATATATATATATATATATATATATATATATACATATATATATACATATATATATATATATACACATATGCATATATACATATATTTTTTATACATATATATATACATATATTAATATATATATATATATATATACATTATACATATTATATAATGAGGTTCAATGCCCTAATTAGGACATGTTGCTGAGGCTGAGGTAAGCACAAGAAGCCAAAGTGCAAATCATATAAAAAGGAAAAACATGAGAATTTACAGCAAAGCATGAGTCAGGTCTATTGCAATAGAATTTGCAGGATCTAAGCCGGTGGCCTTTATCACCCAGTCCTAGCAGGGGCTTAGATCCGATTCGTGATTCATGTTTTTGCCGTGTTATGCTTAAGATGTTTGATGCATGTCTTACACATAAAAGCAACGCAGTCATGTTCCCCAGTCAGTTTGTCCCATGGTTAAACCTTCATTTCTGATGGTTCCCATCGCAGCAGTCTGGTTGATGAAACTTGGATTATTTGGATTCCCATCTCGTTTTTGGAGCGTTACTAACATCTCCATTGTTAACCTCTCTCTTGATGAACCGTGGGGCAGGACGGGCACGAAGTGCATGACCTGGGCCCTTGCCCACCGGGCCCTTGCCCACCGGGTACAGGTGTTTCTCAGTTTGCTGCCTCTATTTCTCAGCTGTTTTTGTTGAATTACTCTGGGAAACCCATCATCCCCAACCAACTGGATAAGTAGCCACCAATTCTTAGTTTTTGTTGCCCATTAGTGGAAAATAACCATAACCAGGAAAATATTCATTTTGTGTGGACTACCAAAGGTTGACCATGTAAACCTACCATTTGGGAATCATTTATTGTTGGGTTTACCGTGTTGCCATCAGCAGCTGGGATTCACCTCGTGACGTCGTTGGATGCTTAGGTTGCAGTTATTTTCAGGTGAGTGAATGATTAGATTTGCGGTTATATGTATATATATATGACACTATATAGCCATAGTTAAGTTGGTTATATCATAAAACTTATGATTGTTGAAAGCAAAGTTATTAGCCGTTAGCACCTGGATTGTTAAGATGAAGCATGCGCCTTTCCATGAACAAAATGAGTAGTTGGCGCGGGTGCAAGATTGAGCATGTCAGTGAGACTGAAGGGAAAACTTTGTTCGAAGGTATATAGTTTGAGCAACTTCTCCGGAAGGGCAAACTCCACCATTGTGCCTTTAGTTTTTTGTTTGACGCGTGTTTCATCAAGGAGAAGCATGATATTTTATTGATCCACGTCTGGGAAAATCTTGAAACCGTAAGCTATGTTTAGTTAACACAAAGTACAGATTTAAATCACAGGTGTCGTGTTGAAGGTGGACCCAGGTGTTTTCTCAACAGCCATGTTTTCAGAGTACTGAAATCACTGCCAAATTAGATGTGTTAGCGCTGTAGGTTGTGGCAACACAACCGTGTCTCTACCTGTTGAAGACCCGGTTGATGAATTACCCTTTGGTTATTTAACATAGCCATTGGAAATTACCCATTTATAGATGGTTTACCTAAATATTAAAAATGGTGATTTTCCATGGCTATGTTAAATAACCAGATGGTACCCTTGATTCCCTCATCAAAGAAGCCTTTGCCAATGGAGTTGACATGAAGTATCCTCAGCAACTCCACGGGGAAATTTCCCCACTTGTGAATGCAGAAAAAACCCAATGGTCCTGCCCAACTTTATAACATCATGTGCGACCCCACGCTTCATAGTGTATACATAAAACCTATATGAATCTGTACGAATCTATGTGTACATGAGTGAATTGATCCAGTGTGGCTCAATTGTTCAGACTATGCTTGATTTTTTGTAGGTATGACCATGGCATGTGTCTGGCGCTGTGCATACGCTCTGAGAAACACAGTCGCATCGGATTCGCGATGGACGCCAATAGGTAAATGCGACCTGTTGGCACCTGAACAGGTCGCTGTTGGCTTGGTACAGTAGCGCTCTTGGGTTGCACTGGAAAGTGTTGGATTTGACATGATTGAACTGGAAACACTCTGGATGTTGCGCTAAAAGCAATTTGGATAATTTTGGATAAATCACTGATTGGTGGTTTGGAACATTTTTTTTCCATATAATTATTGGGAATGTCATCATCCCAACTGACGAACTCATATTTTTCACAGGGGTGGCGAAAAAAACCACCAACCAGATCAGTTTTGGGGAACTCCAGTGAACCCATGACCATTGGGTCACCGTAAGCACAGTACCTCTTTGGCGGCTTGCGCACCAGCGGTAGATCAGGACCCGTGCGGGTGGCGTGGAACCACATGCGCTGGGCAGACCACGGTGCCAAGACGCTGTAGCGATCACATTTTTATCATTTTTTAACATTGGCAGTGGCCAAGCTTTTTGCTGAAGGGAGGGAGTTGCTAGCTCAGTCAGATTTATTATTTGGGCAATAATAAAAATAGTTATAATGCAGTAGTAATAATAATCAATTTGGATATCAATGAACAAGATCTATGTAATTTGGTAACGTTTAAATATATTATTTTCTGGCTGTGGAGGATCTCTTTGGGGCGCTAAGGAGCTGCAGCTACACATAGAAACATAGGGATTGGTCATTCGAAATACGTTTGTGATGTGAAGAGATCTTGCATCCAACAGCTGGAATGATACTGTTGTTTACGGTGAAGCAAACCCATTCTGATGTCCACCAGTGATTTATAAATGGCTAGTCATTACTTGCGCGGACCACCCCCAATCCAGAATTGGCAGGAGATGGAATGATCGAAGTGCTTGTGTCAGGAATAAATGTTGTAATTGGTGGCTCAGCCACCAACAGATTCTTAGTTGATATATATCCTCTGGTTATTTAACATAGCCATGGAACATGGCCCATTTATAGATGGTTTTCCCATTAAAAATGGTGGATCTTTCCATGGCGAACTGTTAAATAACCAGATGGTATATATATATGTATATATTCCCAATGTTTGCTGATATAATTAATACAGATAAAAATATCCCCATGATCTCTCCATTGCTGCACCATTTGCCATCAACCCCCCTCCCCGTTTGCCAAAGCCCCTTTGCGCTTTTGCAGTGGGAGATCGCGCCTCAAACATGTGCAGCAAAAATGCAGAGAAAAACATCAAAGCCTCAGGAAGGGTTTCTCAAGCTCCCAAGATCTTCCAAGAATGTGGTATACCCTGAGATTGCAATTTTCATGGAGGAAATATGGGGAAATTATGATTAGACTCTTGGAATTGGAGTACCCTATTGGCGGTTTCTTTCTGTCAAAATGCCAAAACGTTGCCAAAGTTGACCGAAGATTTTCCAGAGTTACCAACTGCATGGGGCCAAGCTGGCCACTGCCAACTTGTGACAAACTGACCTGATCATTGGACGTTGCAATGAGGGGCACCGGAGCTTGAGAACTGATCTCTGGGAGGCAGCTGGAAAATGGCCTTGCTGCTAACTGGGCAGCAACCTCACGGGTCGAACCATCACCATCAATGGTTAGATGTTAGATAGTCGCACAAATTATCTCGATCATATGCATGTTTATTTCTGGTTTGCGCGGGAGGTGCTCAATTTTGGCTGGATGTGACAAGAATGAGGGCAGGAACTCGAATAAAACAACCGGCTCAACTGAAAATCACACCTGTTTGCAAACAAGATTTTCTATTCAGGAGTACTGCAAATTTAGTATGCTGGGGGGAATAGGCTCCGGGGGACAAGTCCCTCGTTCAAAATACCTTAGGATGTTCCCATCATTGCGATTCATTGTCTAATTAGCGAGTAGCTGGGATATCCCCCAAACCAAATGGAGGTTACTTAGTGGGAAATTCATCAAAAGAAATGGTCATGCTTGATTGCCAGAGGGTAAATCTTGCCTATAAGCCACCCCCTATCGAATCCAACAATAAACAACGCCAGGCCCCAAACTTGCTTTAGATCACTTGGTTCTCTACATAACAATGGTTGCCTATAAACCCACAAAATCGCAGCGTTTAGGGACCCTTTTCCGCATCCTTTTCTTGGACAAAAACGGATCAGGTTCCCAAGAAAACACCGCAGGTCAGCCATGCCTTGGCTTTGATGCGATGGTGCGCCCCCCCCCGTCACAAGGTGAGAGCCCCAGTCACCGGGTTTATCATTGGGAAACACCACATGCAGGTCTAAGTAGTATAGCATATCAAGCATGACAATGGACGGCAATGGGACAAAATAGGTGTCATTTGGGAATATTTAAGGGACGTGCATCTCTACAATCAACAAGCATCTTGGATGTCAATCGTGGAATAACCAATCGCGAATTACGAATGGGTGCTTGTTTCGTCCTCAGATTAGATTTCCTGGTAAACCCGAACATTGGAGTCAAGACCTAGGGGAAACCATCAAGTTTATGGTTTTCAATCAGGTTGGAATTCGTTTTAAAAAATATGTTAGTAAGTATAATGTGGGCTCGTATAGTAGGTTCATCTGTAGCCATAAATTATGACACACGTGCCATTTGTCCAAGATTAGCGATGGAAAGTGGGACAGGAGGGAAGAGCCAGAAACCCGCTCCACCACAGGATACCACAAGCATGCAGGATTATTCCGCATCAATGCGCAAACAGAAACTTTACATGACCACAGGAACACAGGTCTCTTGTTTCCAACACTTCAGCGATTCTCTAACTTTCCAGCCCTGTTTTGCGATGACAATCTGAATCATCTGAATTGAGATTTTATGATATTTTATGATATTTGACTTGACACAGTTTACCGCACTACATTGAAACCACAGGCTAGAGCAGCTTGCTTAGATCCGCTCCGATGGATTGCCATCTCACGCCCCATCGTCGTGGTACTGTCACCTGACCTTCATTTATGGGGAAGAGTTTTCTCATTGGACACAAAAAGGACAGGACAAGCCACACTAGAGAGGAGAAACCTTCCAAGTCTGCTTTTGTTCAGATGATGCACTGTAAAATAATGATAACTACTATATAGATGTTGAGAGGTTCAATTTGTAGCTCTTCCCATGTTGCAGCAGGAGTGACAGAAGGCACGTAGATCTGTACACCCCAGTATTGGTTTAACAGCTCAAACCTGCAACACCTCCCTATAATTCCGGTAAAAAACCATGCTTCCGGTTTTTTCCAGCTATACCAATCCATTGGGTATAATTACTCAGAATTTGCCCACAACCCACATATATATACATATATATATGTACTAGTGAACCACGCCAACTTTGCTAACCATGGGTCACCACCTTACTATATATCCATTTGCTCAATCTTGTGCGCCATGGTGCATCTGACGAAGCCTTAGCTATGGCTTGCCGGTTGCTCGACTTGAGCGGCAATCAGCTGATGGGTTGTTGGAGCTATAGCTGATGTGTCCACTAAGTCCACTATGTCGTTTGTTGTGTTTCACTTGTCTTGGGTGACGTGTTCATGACATTTGTTTTACAAAAGCCCAACGGCCACTTAAAATCAAATCCAACCATCATGAGTCATGTTCACTGAGTACTGTACATCATCAATTTGGTGTTTCCAAATCCCAAATCCAGTATTGTAGGTTAACTTTGTTTTCTTCTTGCTGAACATAGCTGGTTTACGGTTACCTATATATATAATTATATATATATATATATCAATGTTGGTTTAATCTGCCTTTAGATGGTGAAATATGTTTTACGTTCCACATCTAATCCTCTTGAACCACATTTGCACATCATGATATTTAGACTCTACGGTACAGAAACCCCCTGAACAAAGTTATAATCTCACAATTTCGGTCAACCTCAGCGTTTTCATTGGAGGATTAACATCAAAACCTCAGATTTGCTGAAGGTGGTTTGCTTATTTGTTGGTAAATCCACGATTTGGGAAACCTGTAGGGGATATGTTACATGTTTCATGTTTTGTTGATGCTTTACCATTTCATATGTAGCACCCCTCGAAAAAGATGCGTGTTTTCAGAATGGTAGTTCGATGATATTTACCCCATATGTCCAGGTTTCCAACCTTTCTATATATTTCTATTTTGGGGTTGCTAAAAGCACATACGCCGTGGTAATTAAACATACGTAGCTATGTTTGCCTTTGCCCATTTTTGGATGATCGACGAAAAAATACTGTGGATTTTCCATGGCTCTGTTAGTTTACCAAAGAGTAACTATAGGCCTTATGGGTATATAACGATAGTTCAAATTAGTTAAATGGATCATCAACCACCATCACTGGGGGGCACTACCCTGTGCAGAAACCCGTTGTTTCAAGGCGCACCTGCGGCCTGGCCTTGTTGCTGCCAGCCTTCTCCACGGCCTTGGGTCGTGGACCGGCGCAGCGAATGGATGCGGCCGCGAGCTCAGTACCACTGATTTTTGCTGATATTCTCTGGTAATTTAACCAGAAAACATAGGTAAACATACAAAGAACTATGGAACATCACAATGTTTAATGGGTAAATCAACTATAGATTATTGAAAATGGCCCACTTAGTTCGCTGATTTACCTATTGAAAGTGGTGATGTTCCATAGCTATGTTAGTTTACCAGAGGGTATACCCCGTGGGACTCCAACGTGACAGTGGGAATCCACTGTAAATGGAGCTTTTAATAGGAACATCATCTATAAATGTGAGATTATCCTGAGGTAATTTAACACTCAATGGCCAGGAAGAAAATGCGGATATAATGGGGATTCAACCAACCATCAATGGGATAAATGAATCACTCCGATCATCCATTTGTCTCGCCGATCATCCATTCTAGACCTATAGGAGGTAAATCAGAACCTGTCTGCCCCAATTTATATCAACCATGAAAAATGTACGGTCATCAGATGTGACAAGCTGGGAGATCCCATACCAAAGGACGTCTAACTCAAACTGTTTTATCCATCAAAAAATGCCTCTACCCTCCGGCAATCAAACAGCGCAATGGAAAAAACATCATCTGTCATTTGTCATAGATGTAGATACATGTATAAAAATATATAGATATAGATATAGGTATAATTTTCCCATATAATCATAAGGTGTTTCCCATTGCCATGTTTGATGACTGAGTTGGGTCCCTATGCCACCATGGCACGGCACCAGGTCTTGGAACACTTGTTGCTGGAGAGCCAACAGCTGGCCGTGCAGGACTTGCCCAAACAAGGACGGCGTCAAGGTACATGTGGAGGTTTCCTAAAATGAGGCTACCCCAAAAATGGAGAAAAAGGATGGTTTATTTGATGGAAACTCCGGAAACTCCGATGTAAATGGATGATTTGGGGGCAAAAAACATGGTACCACCTTAGGAAACCTCTATGCGGTTTGATACTTCAATTGATGAAAATTTGGAGGTGGTTTTTGTTCCATCTCCAAAGATGAAGCTTTTTCTTTCAGTCAGGGGATCAGAATGGGGGGAGAATTCTTGGTCCGAAATCAGATGCAAAAGCTGCAGCCACCGGAACCAATGTTCCACCATGGTCTCTTTGGTTCACTGTTTTTGCAAACCATTCCAAAACTTCATTCGAAACGAAAATTGCTAGAACCCCAAAGGACGGGAGAAGCGAGAAAAGGACACACACACACACTGCGAATTCCCCTTGTTTCTGCAATTGACATGTTCATTGTCAAAGCAGGATTGGATGAAATGGACAATGTGGTGCTACGTTTGGAGGCGCAGATTCGCTGGGGCTGTTTGTGGATGCATACTGAGCAAGTTGATGATTGAATTTCTGGATTTGCTCAGAAAAACTGTGACTTGAGATCCTTTAACACACTGCAAAATACTAGAAATGGACTTGTTTCCTGCAAAATGTTGAGTTTGATTCCGAAACAACAATCCAAGCCAGTTAGAAACTCAGCCTGGAATGGGTGAAGATGTGACCTGCGGAGATGACCTGGAATGGAGATGTATCGGGCTGATTTCGGAATGGAATCTGAGGCATCCATTTTGTCTTATGTCTTATGTTGGGTTATTGGCGGATAATGCATTTTATAAGGCTGCAAAATTGGGCGAATGATTAATGATTGAGGAACCTGGATTTGCCACTTCTTGCAAGGAATCCAGGTATCCTTGAAATAGGCGTTGATAGCGTTGATCAATCCGCCTATGCCAAGAAACAGCAAGAAACAAAAAAAACATAGCAAAATGTTGGTTTATACAATGCTGCAAATGCCATGTGCATTACAAATTTCAAGTTCCAAGATGTTACATGTACCCATCAAATAGCATTGTTTAGCTCTGAAGTGGTGCATATACCGTGTGCTTTTTAGATAATTCAGCTTAAACATGCTACTTTGTGCTTGGACCCAGTAAAGTACAAGTGATTGCCCCAAACTGCAAATATGCTGCAAGAGATTCAAATTGCACAATGCTGCAGATCTCAGCTCCAAAATGGTACAAATGCCGGCACAAAGTCAAACATGATGCAAATAACATGGTGCAAAGTATATATGTGTGCTCCAAGACGCAGAATGCGTTGCAACGGAAATATATTTGCTCCGAAATGCAGCAAATAATGTCCAAATGAAATGTTTTTGCTCCGAAATTCTGCAAATAGCACGGAAACAGCCCCAGACCAAAAAACTTAGCCAACAGAAACGCTTACAGTAAAAAAAGGAGATTCAAGGTCCAGAATGCTGCAGATTTCAGGCCTTGGACTTCCACTCTTTTGGACGACTAGGGGATGCGTGGCGTATCATGCTGTGGCATTTTGGAGGGGGATCAACGAATGAACATCCATAATGCATCCATAATGCATCCATAATGCATCCATAATATTCCATAATACATCCCATGAAATGCCCCATGAAATATATGTATATATATATATATATATATCCCGCTCAATTGAATGTTTTTTTTCAATCCAATCGATTTTTGATGTGAACTTTTCATGGGGCTTCCATGTGGCAGGAGTGCTTGGCAAAGCTCCAAGACCTCCAGCGTCACCTTGTGAGCCAGGCGCATGCGCATGCGGAACACCGAAGTTCACCAGCAATGATTCACCTGTAAATCATTTTTTTGTTCAAAGGTCATCATTATTATCATTCTTTTTAGGATATCTTTGGGATGGAACATGATGGAACTATATCTGATTTAGCTTCAATTCTGGTTATTTGTCAAATGGCACCCAAGAATTATTCTCCATCACCCAATCTGTTTAATTTAGTTTGGTTATCTATTTGGAATATTTTGTGAGACTTTAGAGATATCAAAATAGTGGGTCATCAGCAACATAAATACATATACATTTACATATAACACATAGTGTATATATACATAGAGTGTATATATAATATATATATATACACTATATATATATATAGAGTGTAAGTATATAGTGTGTACATATAGTGTATATATAGTGCGTGTATATATATAAATATTTACACACTATGTTCTTAATATGATATATATATATATAAATGTATGTACTACATATTATTGTTTATTAACTATACTATTTGGCACGCTATGTGGCATATCCTTTTATCCGTGGCCCCAAGCCTCTCTTCATTTGGTGCAGTTCGCATCCCCATTTTCAGGTTGCCAGTCATGGCGCGTGCCCCGGCGGCGTTGGTCAGGAAAATTCACATTTGTTGGGGGAATCTTACTGAAAAATAGTGGTTTTATGATGTTTTATGGGATTGAAGTGTGATTTATTGGGATTCAAGTGTGATTTGTTGGATTTCAAATTTGGTATTACTTTTTAAATTCCCAGATGACTGGTTTTTGTTTACCCTTAAGTAGTGGAATGTGATGACATATTGTTTTCGAGAAGAAATGCCAGCGAAGCATGCCTATGACATCCTATGACTTGCCGCACGCCACTATGAACCGAGCCAACATGTATCGCACTGGGTCATGATTTTGGGCAGTATCTCAACACACATAGTGTCATATTGTTGTGTAGTAAGATGTAGTATGTATGCTTTCCAATCATTTGCTGGTTATCCCATGAGACATTTATGATCATGTGATGGAAACCAATGCAGTGATGGATAACCGGATAACCATAAATGATGACAATGTATTGCCAATGATAACCATAAATGATGACAATGTATTGCCAATGATGACAATGAAAATAATGGCTAGCCATTTATTTCCAATGATCATGTAAGCCAATCCTTGCGTGCTACGTTCCAGTTGTAAGGTTCGCCAATGTCACCAAAGTGGACATTCCTCAGCCTATCAGCGGCTTGGCCGTGGGGATGATGGAACTAAAACATCTAAAAATGGGATGGCAAAAGGGATATAGTGGGAGTATAGCCACTGGTTACCAAAGATGTATAATCTGAGATCATCATCCATGAAGTGAACGATCACTACGGGCCACCATTAGGATTCCAAGCCACCAACCCAGGGTTGAAACCAACCAGGACTGGTAGTGGCAACTGGGTGCCATTGGGATCCCCAGGGTGGCTGAGTTTGTGTCCATTCCAACGTGCGTTCAGAGCAATTTCGGAGAACCTGCAGGAACCAAGATTAGCTCAGACTTAGGCCATGTGTTCCTAATATTTATTGATATTTATTGCCCTGATTTATATAGGAGGAGGTTTAGACTTGGGTTTAGGGCTTGCGGTTAGAGTTTTTTCATGTTTTTTGCTAACTCCATAAACCACCTGTCTCCCAGATGACATGGCTTCGAGAGTGAGCACCTGGGCAGCCGTGAGGACCTGCAACGGTTCCCATCAAAATGTACCGATTGTACCGGCCATGGGAAAACAGCGTTCAATTCTTCGTCATGATTCACCCATTCCAAGATTATTCCAGGGATTTCCAGGGTCAAAGAACTTCAACACGAAGCAATGCCTTTCACCCAAGCGGGCATTTGTTCGACGTTTCTGGCAGAATGTAAAGATTGCTGCTTGGTTTCTAAGAGGGTTCTTGGGACAAGAAACTGCATATGCAGAATTCGAGAAAAACAATTTATATACTGGGAGGCTCAGAAAAAAGGCCAATGAGGGAAAATGGAAGTCGCTACCCATCGTCCAAGCGAAATCGTCAGTATGGCAAACCCAGTAACAACAAAAAGGAGGGGATGATTTTTCTCCCATGTCTGTTATATATGGATATACTGGTTGGTGGTTTGGATCATGTTTATTTGTTTGCATATATTCAGAAAATTCATCCCAACTGTTACTCACTCATTGTTTTCAGAGGGGTAGGCTCAACCACCAACCAGATATATGTTGGGATGGTTTATTTTGGGGCTTGCCACATTTCCGCCATTGTTTAGGTCGAGAGATCCAACCCTTCATTGTGCCGGGCCTCTCGGGGATGATAAATTAAACTTGGCTGCTTGGGATGTGCCAGGTGGTCACTAAGACGTAGGTCAAAACGATTCAAAAAGTGTGAGCAAATAGCAGATTACATGTTTTATGTAGATAATCTGTAGATATGTAATTATATATATATATATATGTGTGTGTGTATGCGGTGTATCTATATATATATATATTTATTTATGATTATATATGTATGTTATTGTATTTCCAGTAGGAAACATATGGTGTTTTCTGGGGAAGCCACTGAGTAAGCCCGCCTCTCGTGATCCCAGTTGACCTCGTGAATCAGGCGAAGCATCAAACGTCGACCCGACCCGGTGTCTTCAAAACTGGACATGAAAAATCAAAGGATTCGTCATGGTTAATGACTGTTATCAGGGATTAGATGTGATGAATGGTGATGAATGACTGATGATTAGATATAATTTTTATTCATGATTTTGCCGATCATTTGTAGGTGATTTTCCCATTTTAAAAAGACGTTTATTTATAGGAAAAGTCCCACCTAGCCATGTTTGATGACACCAGAGGGTACAGCGAGTCCGTGGAACACATGGCCCCGCTGGCAACTAGGGATGGCTTGTTAGTTTGGCTAACTAAGCTGTATAATGTCAACCCTGGATGTTTAGTCAGGCGGGGTGACATCCACATTATGTATATATATATATAACTTATATATATATATATATATATAGATGTATGTTCAAGTATATTCCATGATATCCCTTTTTTCCCCTCGAATACAAAATTATTAAACCAGTATTCTTATCCCGTTAATACACTATTAATATCTATTAATCCCAATCTAGTTAATACAGCATTAATACAAGATTAAATGGGGATTTTGACGGGCTATTCACGGGATAGATCCCCATTACATCTCCATTGCCGCCCAGCTGCCCCAAGGGTGGGCCTCGTGTGTGTCACCGTAGCCCTACTCAAGGGAAGGCACCGTGGGCAAATCCGGGGCATGTCATTGCAACGGATCTCTGGATCATTGTTTCTGCTGAACGAACTGTGAATTGGACAGTTCTTGGATGTGATTTCTCCAATTTCGTGGTACCAAGATGTAGTTATCCATGGTTTGGTAAATGTCCCATTTTGGGGATTTTTGGAACATCACTTTGAAGTATCTGTCCGAGATTATATCCCCAATAATTATTTGGGTGATGTTCAGATGTTCAATTACAGTAGGACATTTACCGACCCCTGCAAGATGTGGTTATCATGAACCACTAATTAGCCTAAAATATATGTAGACCAAGCCAGTGCAGTCTGGTTTTGCCACAAATTTCGCAGAATTACCAGCTACGTAGCCATTCAAATCAGCGTCAAGAAACTCACGGTAGCATTTTTGATGATGCAATGTGTCTGCAGTGCATCTTATAATATCTGATTATATATATATATATATAATTACACAACTATATTATATATTATATATATATTTACTGACTGATACATGATGATACATGTACATAAATATATATACAATATATATATAAACAGTCCGTTCATCATCACCACCATCACCATCACCATCACCATCATCATCATCATCATCACAATCACCATCATCAATTGCTGATAGCTTCTGGTCTCGAGTCGGCGACGATGGATGCCGGTGGATATGTCACGTTTCCATACTGCATTAAATCTAATATCACAGCGTTTCAGTTTACAAAGTGATGGTAAGTATCACCCATTTTTACTGACAATTGTTTATACTGATGATAATCATATATATATATTCATATATATAATATGTAATATGTTTATCTTTTGTTTATATGAATCTTACTGAGTATGAATTGTACCCCATTTGTAGTCTGAGGAATTTGATGTCACTGATGAACTCGTTCCCAGCACCCTGCCAGGCGTCCTTTGGATCTCTTCTCCGCCCGGTTGTCCCGTTTGATCGTAGATGATCCGTGGTGATTTCTGCAACATGTGGATACATGTGGATACATGTGGATACATGTGGTGTGAATTTCATGTAGTTACTCAATGTAGTACTAGATGTCGAGGATTTTTTTTCATGTCCTTGGTTTTAGTAGTTGGTGAGGAGGGCAGTCCCAGCTGCTGGATCTTGCTGGAGGGGGGCCTGGGATCTGGTTGTTTGGTCATGGTGCAATGGTGACCTCGTGCGAGAAACATCAACGCTTAACATTGCACGAGTTTCACGAAATCATTGTAAAACATTGCGTGTTTGGATACCCTCTGGCAATTTAAGGTAGCTATTGGACATGGCCATTTATAGTTGAATTACATTGAATTACCTTTTAACATGGTGATGTTCCATAGCTATGTTAATTTGCCAGAGGGTAGATATCAATACCGAAAGTATATGTGACGATTTTCTCCACTGCTTGACTTTACTCATAACTTCAAGAGAGGGAGGAGCTAAACATTAGAGCGGCTTTTCTAGTGATTATAATTAGTATTGTAATTGTTGGGCATGATCGTTGAACACCTCCCCAACCAAAACATTTTTGGAATAGCACTTGCCGTTAATCTGCCGCTGAGGTTGATATTTACTCTCCCTGGGAGGCTGGTGTGGTTTTGTTGGAATACGGGAACACCATCCTGTTGTTGATGGTAGCATATTCACACTGTGAGAACAAATGCAGTGTATACAGTTTCCTTCTTGATGTTTATTTTCTCCGATATATGTTGTCACATCAAGTTGTCACATTGTTTTCTCCAGAAAAAAAAGTTGTCACATTGTTGTCAGATTGTCAGTCCAAAGTTGTCATTTCTCAGTTTCTCATCCAACATTTCTCCGTTTCAACGCGACTTCAACGCCAGGCCGCGCTGGCCTTCACGTTGTCCTCCTTCACCGGGTTGGTCTTGGTGAATCAATGGGCGACTCGGATCAATCGATACGTTGACGACGTCGATTTGATGATGGGAGGCTTCGGAGGCTTCGGGGAAGCATCCCAAATGACCAGAACTTTTAAAGAGGTTGGTGAATGATTCTGAAATCCGAAAAGATAGTGAAAAACTGCAAACAAATGTAAGTTTAAGAACTGGAAAGAAAAGGACCCGACGGAAGATATCACAACGACATCACCTGATCCCAGCATATCCCATGCATTTGAGGAACGGTGGCCATGCTGAGGTCTTGAGTTTTCTTCCAGACAATCCGCCAGGGAAACCAAGGGGAACATCCGAGGAGATCCTGCAGATCATGGGTGAATTGAGGCTAGTGCAGTAGGTTGGGTGTAGCCGGCTTCGTTTCTTGACATAGCTGACATAGCTATAGAACATCACATTTGTTCAATATGTTTGATCAAATAATATCATCTATATAAATATTGGCTAAGGCTATTGTCCATAGCTATATGTTTCATTATCAGAGGATATTTGCTGTTTTTTTTCTTGGAAGTGTGTAACTTTTATAATTGCTAGATTGACCCTTGGGCTCTTGAGTGTGCCATTCCCGAGTATCCCATTCACGAACACATTGCGGATGGACAGAGGTAGATGGATGATATCAAAGGACATCATGGAGCATACCCGCGTGTAATTTAGCGTAGCTATGGAAAATGATCGTTTGTTAATATCGGCAAATCATCCATAAACGAGCCAATTCCATCCATTTTCCAGGGCTGTATTTAAAAGAAACAAGAGGGTAGACACCACTGCAAAGTCTCACCAGTTTCCCATAAGTCCACCGAGAGTACCAGGTTCACTCTCTACTTCTCAGAGTTGGCCATGTGCTTTCTGGCTGTCACCACCTGTGCGACTTGGACGTAGCGCACTGTTAGGTACTGGGTGGATTATTTTTTTGCATGGGTTTACCATGTGGAAAGACCATTTAAACTTGAGTTTTGAACACAGAGGATCAAGAAATCATCAAATCAAATCTAGCAACCGAGAAGGTTAGGAATCTTATGATTCCAAAGAAAGTGAGACTATGCTCCCTCCCAACTGATTTGACAAAGGTAACAGCCCCATCAGCCCCTATCATGCCTGCACCCTCGAAGCACTCCGAGTGTCGCGGTGTTCCCCAGATCGTCTAGAGAGAAAAGTCTGTATTACCCTCCAATGGCCCCTAACAAAATCACCAATCTGGTTTTTAACTATGACATGTTATAAACATCCAATCGGATCATATTCGATTTCGTTCTATTTACCTCGACACTAAGTCACAGTCTCTTGGTTCGTTGAACTACCCCTCAATCACCAGTTGGAATCTCGATTCCCCGGTCAAGATATGGGTTTGTTTAGACAGATCTTAAGAATCTTAATTAGTCACTATTTGTTGCCATTCTGATCCTCTTTGATGGCCATTCTGATCCGTCAATTCACCATTTTCAGACACAGCCACTGGCCATCAAAAGACCAAGGCTCCTCTGCTGATGGGTGCCAGCAAATTCTCCACACGCTGGCAAGCTTCGGTTGCAAGCCTAGCCTCAGTGGAAAAATATGGACAAATTGGAAAATGGCCATGGGAAATGATAGGATTCAATAGGATTCAATGGGATTCAATAGGTAAATCATTTGCACATGGGCTTGGATGTGCTGAGTTGATGAATTTATGATTTTCCCATTGGTTCATCCGCATCATTTAGGGAATCCATCGGGAATATGTTTGAGATTCTTTATTTTTTGGGGGCTCAGACAAATCCAAATACAGGTTGAGCCCAAAAAAGTATATAATTTCCATCTTGTTTTGCAGATTCAATTGATTCAACATGATTCAACAGATGTTCGATTTCAGGTTGGCGGACCCCACGTAGGATACGTAGGTCAGTCTGCAACCGCGACGCTCAGGCCTCCTTGGTTGCAGTCATTTGCTTTGGCCACTGGCCCCAGTGTTCGAGTTTTGGGATGAGCAGGACAGGGGGCTCTCGGTAAACGTTTACATAGCTATGGTACATCACCCATTTTAATGGGCAAATCAACTAGATATGGCCATGTTCAATAGATTTCAATAGCTTTGTTACTATGTTAAATTGCCAGAGGATAGATTAGGTGACTAGATGAAGCATGGAGACTTGCATGCCATAGGTGTCCCTTACCTGGGAACTCCCAGTCAGACTTGGTCTTCCGCATGGGAAACTAGTGAGCATTAGAGGCGCCACGCAGCGTGCCCTTTTGTTAAAGCTCAATTGTCAATCAAGGAGTGCGTTTGAAGATTGGCCAAGGCTCTATACCGGCTATACCCCCAAAATAGCTATAGCTTGATGTATTTTGATTGGAATAATGATGGTGAAGTAGCACATTTGAGGCCCAAAGACATGGAAAGCAGCGGATGAATGCGAATGAACATTCCAAACTGGAACTCAGGTGCCCTTTGCTTGGCGGATGAGATTAGTAGAGTGGTGTTTCTTGGCAGACGGAGCTGCCGGTCCGGTGAATCGTGAAAGCTTTAGAGCAACCTACACCGCCTACACCCGGGCCGACACCTGGGCATGCACCTGGAATATCTTGGGATATCTCCCACTATATTCCACCTATTTGTACAGACATGTGTGCCACTTTCTTCTCAAACTATCACGGAAACTAGTTTTGACGTATCTAGTCCAACAGTTCATGGTGGGCCTTAGAGCCTCAGAGGCCGATACTTCTTCGAAAATCAGCAGATCTCAGCTGGTTAGTGTTTGATATGAAGCTGCTGAGTTTTCTATCATACCACTCCCACCTTCAGGTTCAATGACGATGTTTGCGGTTTGGAGGCTTAACAATTATAACAATTATTGATCCCCAGCCACCGTACAGCGGCATGGACCGCCCTGGCAGGTTGGTCTATGAATCTTTAAGTGAGCCTTGCAAGAAAACCATGTGGAAGATATACGCTTTGGATCCCTTTGGTTTTAACATAGCTATGGGAAATCATCATTTTTTATAGGTAAAACGATAAATCACCATAAGTAAATCATCTATAAATGGGTCATAACCAGAGGGTACAGTTTTCTTATGCCCAACTCAGTTTGGCAACTTGCTTCAGAAGTCGCCATCAGACAGGATTTTCGCACTGAGGTTCTTCTTCGTGGTGAAGGACTCTCTTTTGGCCATCGCTGGGAGCCAAGGGTGGGAAAATCATCTAGCATGTCTAGCCAACACACTGATCAGATTATAATTGACAAATCCTGATTCTTGACCCCCTTTGTTTGTTTTTTCTTTTTGGGGGGTTGATCATTTATTGATGTACAAGCCTCGTCGCATTTCTAGTGAGATCTATTGAGCATATAAGACTTACATGGGCTAACAACAGAGCTACCAACTAACCAATTCGTGAAATGAGGTATATAGCCGCTATAGCCTGTAGATCTCCGGGGAGCTTTGCACCCCACCCCCCAACAGTTAGACGAAGAAAAACAGTCCTTTCGTCACTAGACCTGTGGCCGCAGGAAAGCAGAAGCAGCAGCGAGAACTACTCCCTGGTGTTGGTTCCATGCCTGGTAGTTGTCACGTCAGGGTCTCGGTAACGGCCGCCGTATGTCTGGGTTCCACTGGTTCCACTCACACCCGGCCTGGGTGACTAAAAAACCTTAAGCTTAAGCGGGGTTATACTAGAAATCTAACTATAGTGTCATGGGGATTGTTATCCAACATGGGAAACCTTACCACATCTTACCACGCAAGCAGGAAAAGGGGTGACCGATTGTGACCGGGGCTTTTGAACACTGCTCACGTGACTCTGAGGTGGTATGTTATCACCCATTCCAATCATATCAGCCACCAGTACTTTTAACATGTCGTTTTCCTCACCCGCGCAGGAGTATCTCATTGCCATGTGGTCACAGGAAAGAACACAGGTTAGATCATTGTATAGTAAAACAGGAAAGCAGTAGTAAGGCATCTCCCCATTTACCATGGTACAAAAATAGTATAAATAAACTACGGTGGTTGTTATGATTGTTTTACTAACATGACCAGAAACATGTCATGGTTCCGGTGGCTGAGGCTTTACGCCGAGCCCTCAGCGTTGTTTTTTTTTTTTTTCTCCGGAGCTATGGAGAGGTTACAAGTGGGTATCACCATGAGTATAGGCCCCCATAAGATCCATAAGCTGGAATATGAACCCCCATAATCTGGAAATATCTGGAATATTCAGGCCCTATATCTACATAATTCATCATAATTCTACATAGTTATATATCCACGTCGAACTGGAACTGCCCAAGTAGTGCTTTGAAAGCACTGCCTCATTTTCAGCCACACTCGGGGACTATAATTTCCAAGTCCCATGAATCATGTGGAGGTGCCTACAAGCCTGGCCAACAAACTATCATTTTGGGGATGGTTTATTATTGCGCCACATACAGCGTTGACCATGGCACATGTAATCCCGTGGGGCGGTGCAGCCGCAAACGTTGAAGGATTAGAACCTTTTCCAACGACCCAGGGTGACCCAGGTGCCCAAAATTACCATAGGATCTATCCGTCTATCCAACAAAAAAGCGCAGATTTGAAACTCCGGATTGGCATCTCATTTGCATAACTAACAAAAACATACAAACACGTGTTTCATGTAAGTATGCCAGAAAAAAAAGTAAGAGTAGTACACCCATGTTCCAATCAAAGTGTTTTTTTCCTAACCCACGCCATGCAGTTGGGGGATGTTGCGGGTGCAACTGCCATAGCCATGTTTGTTGCCGTTTCAGGTGGCCCCGTTGGGCATTCCTTTCAGATGGCCCCTTTTCCAGCCAGGTTGGACTTCTCTTAACATCCCTTCTGAAGGTGGACAGGGGTTGCATGGGCGCAGCATGAATAGCATGGAACATCATAATGAACTTATATGAACTTATGATCTTGACAAACCAATCTATGAATCTATGGTAGATCAACATATCAACCTAGTTTCTCAACATACCTTTCCAACATAGTCGAACATCAATGAATGAACCCACCTGCTCTTTTGCTTAACGTATGGATCGACAAACCCTGGGAATTCCCGTGCAAGCGCCAACAAAGGGAAAAAACAACGGCCTGCAGGTCTTGTACCGATGGGGCCTAGCTTGGCGTTGTGTCGAGCCCTATGGGGTGGTCGGGGGACCGAGGCTACTTGTCCCGTACCATAGAAGGGCCACCATCAAAATGGAAAAATCCTGGGCCCGATTTTTTTCGTTACTCATTCTGCCTCAAGTCATGTCAGCTTACCTTTCGCAGAAAGCGGTTTGGCGATCCTCCACATCCTCTCCACATCCTCCGTAAGCACAACTTGGCACTTTCGTTGGGCACTTCATCGTTTGGCTCGTTGCTGAGGGGCTGTTGAGAAATTGCAAGACATACGTTCGGGTCCCAGAGGAATGGCGGAGGGAGAGAGAGAGACAGAGAGAGGCAGTTGGTGTTTTGGGACTCTAGTATACTTCAGTAGACGGGGTTGCCTAAAAAAGTAGGGAAAAAAACACACTGATGGGCAGGCTTGGAAGAAAATCGCTACCTCAGGTGCGCTCATACGGCAACAAAAACCGAAACAATGGTCTATTAATCCATTTGTTTTCCTGTATCCTTGTGTTTTAAATCTGCGAAAAATCTTTCAATCCGTCAAAAACTATCAAAATGCCAAACATATCCATAGTCATTCTAATCTAGATGGCGAAAATATCATAAAATCTCCATGTTCTCATGGCTTAGCTCCCAGTTTTCATGGCTCAAAATCTCCTTGGTGTTTTTTTCCCATGGCAAAGGTGGCAGCCCGTCTGGCGGGTCGCGCCAGCGCCGGCGAGCTGCCCGTGCCCTTGCCGGCGGCGGTGCTGGTGCAAGTGGTCCGGGGCCCTGGGGCCCCGGCTTCGCAGCTCCGACCCGGAGAATGTGGGTAACATGGAGACCTGATGGCATCTGATGGCAATGCAACATATGAAACCAAGCAATCATGGTTAATATCAACCCAATTTCGCCCAATTTAAGATGTTTTCCCAGATTTCACCAAATTTATTTTTTTTCCCAGATTTAACCATTTTTTTTTTCTTTCCCAGATTTCACCATTTTTCCCCCCAGATTTAACCAAATTTATTTTTTCCCCAGAGTTAACCAATTGTTTCAAATGTTTTTTCAGATTTCACCACTTTTACGATGTTTTTTTTTATGTTTTTTGTTTTTCAGGTTTCACCAATTTGAAGATGTTTTTTTCCAGATTTAACCACTTTTAAGATGTTTTTTTCCCAGATTTAAGCAATTTTAAGATGTTTTTTTTCCCAGATGTAACCACATGTAAGAATGATTGACCCGTGAATAATGCCATAAACCATCCCCCAGTCATCACCATAAATACTTGTAGCTGGTATAAATCATTCCCAGTCATGGGTGGTTCACCCTCTGGAAATTTAAACGTTTGCTATTGAACATGGCCATTTCTAGGGGGATATATTGATTTTCCAAAGCTATGTTAGTTTACCAGAGGGTAGGTAGGTTCATCTGAGAATACTATGGTTAGTAGGTCCTGGACAGTTTGGTTATGGTAGTTTTCATCCTACTAAAGAGTATGGTAGGTCTTGAGTTTTTGGCTATGGAAAATAACCAGCCAACCAACAACAGATATGGTGGAAACTACGGAGACGTGGAGCCTCCCGTAATTTGGAGTGAAGACGCATGGGGTTGATGATGTTCAATGGATTTTAATGATTTTAATGGGATGTATCTATGTCTATGTTTAAAATTTTGGGTTACAAGCCAGCTTATAACTGGAGGGTGATTAAATGAAGTGTAAGGGGATATTCACTAGCAAAAATATGGATATTAATATGATATTCATGAACACACATGGAAGATTAGCCAACAATATTCATCCCATGTTCCCCTTCATATTAAAAACACCCCGTAGCCAATATCAATGGTCCCAAAGATATGTGTGTGTGTTGTTGCCTACATCCACCGTGGTGGCTCTAGGGGGTGTTTAATATTAATTGGGGGTGAGGGGTTAATGAATTAATACGATATTAACTAACTCAACTGTGGGATATCAATGGGATAACTGGAATATTGATCGAATATTAATATCCACTGATTAATGGGATGAATGGGGATTTAATGGAATTTAATTGGATTTGTGGTGATGAATTGAGGATATAATTTGATAGGATTTCCCGGGGGAGGAATGGCATTGGTGCCTTATGGGGATTTAACCAACTGTTGGGAATTACAGTCTGCTACTTGAACAGTTTGCTATGGAAGCTATGGCCAACAAATTTGACCCTTACAAGATGCAAAGAAACAACTTGGCAGGCATCAGAACCAATTGTATAAGGTTTATGATTTTTTTTTGCTCCAAGAAATGGCATTATGCTTTTCATGACCCCTTTTTAGACAGGAACACCTTAAAGTGGATTTATGGAAAATCTACAAGAACCGTGGATTATTTCTGGGTAAAACTCAATTGCTTCAAGCGTTCTCCCACAGAAACAATGGATGGATCCATGACTAACAGTGACTAACGTGTTTTTTTTTTCCTTTTTCAAACCTCCATTTTTGAGGTGATTTCCCCCTGCCATGGCAGTGATTACCATCTGCTCATGACGAACAGTTTGCCATGGAAAATCGCCATGCTATTAATAGGTAAACCTCCATAAATGGGCCATTTCCCATGGCTATGTTAAATAACCAGAGGGTATCGTTTTTTTCTGAATAGGCTTTGACACTTCCACCTGCCCCCCAGGCAGGCGTTGGAAGTTTCATGGCCATGCTGGTGCTTCAGATGGGCTACCTGGGCTATGTTTCTCGGCACTGCGGAGGGGAATGGGTGATTTTCTATTGCCATGTCATGTTTGTTTTTACCACAATATTGAAGATGCATATCTTCTTCTGTAGAAAGCAGTAGGGATTGGTATTCACAATTGGGTTTGCTTTTCCCTTCCCCAATGGTTTTCCATCTAAACGGGTTGGACTGTGGTGGATTTGTTTCTGTGCGAGTCCCGTGCAGGATTTAGTTCAATGCTTTGAAGGCAGAGAGAGAGAGAGAGAGAGACTGGTACTCGTAGGTGGTTTCAATGTAGTTATTCTTTGGCAGCCTCGGGCATGGCTTACTGTCTCCATAATGATGCAATATGGCATGATTTCCGGGATGAAAATCAGGATTGCAATGGAACTGGCATGAAGAGGCCTCCCTTTTGTGATTTTGTGGATGATTTCTCAATGGTTTGGATCTCCCGTTGTTTACGGGTTTGTTTCCCTTAAACCGGTGTACTGTCATGCTGGAGATTTGCATCAATTGTGAAGACATATGTGAAGCCCTCCTTGATGAGCATGTGTACTCCATGAGCCCTTTCTTTCACAGGTGTCCTCCATTTCCTCCCTGGTGTTAGCTGAGCCATCAAAAATACCCCTGCTGATTGGTTAGTGATTGTAGGAGCTTATGCTAGCTGGATTGTTGGTGATTATTATAGCTGATTGGTGGTTTGGAACATTTTTTGGTTTTCCATATATTGGGAAGAATCATCCCAACTGACGAGCTCATATTGTTCAGAGGGGTAGGCTCAACCACCAACCAGATAGGCTATGATGAGAAAACAATGTTTAGATGGGAAACGGGGAGTGTAACTCTCATGACCTTCCTCAAGAATCAGCATCCTGCAGTAACCACGCATCGTGGGCAGTGATCACCTTCTGGTAATTTGATGTAGCTATGGAACATCACAATGTTTAGCCGGTGAATCATTCGGAAATCTTTGAACTAAATGGAGCAGCATATTTTTCATAACTCTTAAATCTATTTAAATCTTAAATCAGCAGAACGTAATTCCCATTCATATCCCCATGTTTGTTGGTTAACCCCCAACCAAAATCACCAATAAATCCCATGAAATCCAGCAATCCAGTCTCTCCAGCATTCCAGGTGCGCTACCATGAATTGCGACTTCTAGCTGTAGCACTTCTGAGGACCGCGACTATTCGGATCGTGGTGGATGGGAGTGATTCAGAGCTATCATGGGCTATCCATGTTAACAAAAAATGGAGTCAGTTGGAGCTACGAATCGAGTTTCTCAACAACCATGGATAGGTAACCATTGATATAAGGCTTATATAATTGGGGTCATAACCATGGTTTAACCATAAATTTTATTGGGAAGAAAAAGTACAAAAAACTACGGGGTAAGAAATCAAGTTTTTTCTGGGGACGTGGAGGGCCAATGGGTTCCCAGAAACTATCCGCATCAGGGCGGTCAAAAATGATCAAACATGCAGGTACCACCCCAAAAATTTGGATAATTGATGACTAGAAATACCAATTGCCACTAGCAGATATTGAGGAACATGAGTTTTATTTTTCCATATGTAGGGAATAATTTGATTAGCATATTTTTCAGAGGGGTAGGCTCAACCACCAACCAGAATACCTATAGAATCTTATAGAATGGCCAAATACTTATAGTTGTTGTATTTCTAGTCATCAAGTTGCCAATAAGTATATCCAGCAATTTTTGTATTTCCAGCAATTAGCAATACTCGCAATATTCTGGTTGGTGGTTTGTTTTTTTTTTATCCGATATTGGGAATGATAACCCGGACTGACTAATATTTTTCAGAGGGGTTGAAACCACCAACCTTTATTTGATGATAGGCCAAAGTTTGCTGGTCCGAAATTTTGACATCCCATCGGCTGGAGAAGCTTGCAGGCCCATCGAGCCCTTGTTCAAGCTTGCAGGCGGGAGAAATGTTCGGTGGATCAATGCCTATAGCCATAATGTGGGTAAAACAATGCCACCACCCATGACTGGGAATTGTTCATAGCTAGTTGTGGGTAAACTAACATAGCTACGGAAAATCCATAGATCAATCCCCACTTGTCATTGTTCAATAGCAAACCGTTAGATGTCCAGAGGGTTAGATAATGCCATAAACCACCCTGGGAATTGTTCATATCACCTATTTGTGGTGATGACTGGGGAATGCTTTATGGCATTGTTTTACCCACATGACATGGTTGCTAGTCGGCTAGTCCCCAATGTCAGAGGTGGTTGTCAAAGTTGTCGTGCAGCAGTCGTGGCGTTTCATGGCGAGTTTTGGAAGAAACCAGGAATTGCAGGTCTTCATGTTGCACCTATTCTCCTACAATGTGGGGCCCCCAAGATAGCTAAGTTGGTTTATAACTCCAATAACTATGGTTTATGGTACTTATAACTATAGTTAATGGTGTTTACAAACCAACTTTTAACTGGGGGGGCCCACATTTTATATATCATAATCATAATCATGTTATATATATATATAGATGATGTGATGTAATATATATATAAGATTGAAGTATGCAGGTTCGCCAATGTCTTCCAAACACTATTTGCTCAAGCCAGATCCCCCAATCCCTGAGGTGCCCCATTGCCCACCGATGCCTTAGACTTCGCAATGCCCAGGCCTGGGGTAGGGGGTCAAAGCAACAGAAATGGCGAAAAAGTGGTGACTGAAACGTGTAACCTGGGAATATCATGGATTCAAACGCTACATATACACACATGTTAACTATATATATATATATATATACACCATATATATATACACCATATATATATATATATATATATATATCTATCCTATCATATGCATGCATATGCTATACAAAGAAGGCTTCACACGTCCTGGTTTTTTGGTGACCAAAGCTTTGAAGCCGATTCTGTGCCAGGATTAGCCGTGAGAGCATCTCACCGCTACATTTGGCAAGATGTTTTTGTTTACACTTTGGTAATTGAACAGTTTGCTGTGGACAATATTCCGTTTTATTTGTCGAAGTTTTACTAAGTGTTTTACCTATTTAAAGAAGGGGCCAAGGGGCCAAGGGGCCAAGGGGCCAAGGGGCCAAGGGGCCAAGGGGCCAAGGGGC
>Ga0126342_10003880_pt1 | contig 25112 bp, 28 predicted proteins | sample Cyp1metagenome_FD_92528 | JGI IMG/M metagenome (GOLD analysis project Ga0126342, IMG submission 92528) | Coral microbial communities from Lord Howe Island, Old Settlement Bay, Australia - Cyphastrea 1 metagenome | ecosystem: Host-associated > Invertebrates > Cnidaria > Coral ...
TACCCTAAAGAGGGTTGTTTCGTATAACAACCGAAGACACTATCAACCCCCTGAAAATAATTTTGGAAATTATTTTGAGGAGGGGGGGAGGGGGGGGTAGTTTAGGTAGGGTAGATTTTTCGCAGCTTCCAACAGGGGAATGGAGTGGAATGGAGTGGAGGTAGGAAATGTAGGAAATGGATTTCAAGGGCGAGAAATCATCAAACCACCCAGGAAGTCAGACGGTATTTGCAGAGCATCATGTCAGACCCAGATTGTGTTCAGTCACGACTTGCTTGATTATTTCAATTGAAATTGCGACCACATCAGTGTCCTTCATTCACTGCACTGTGCGAAGCTGGAGTTGTGTTGATGTATGCTACACCAAGAGACGCTGAGTAGATATCTTAGGGTCATGCGTCCAAAAGTTGAAGCCTATGTCATGCTTCAAAACCCCTTTCCGCGCAGCTTTACCAGCATGATCCACCATCCAAGTTGGTATTCACATCGGAATTCAGGCAGCGTTCGCAATCATCAGCATACTATGTGATCGATTCACGTTTCATTGATCATGCAGTGCTGCATTCCTCACCCATGCTCGAGTCCCGAGACAAGAAGATTCCGAGAAGATTCCGAGAAGATTCCGAGAAGATTCCGAGAAGATTTGAAGATTCCGAGAGTTTCGCCAAGGCCCACTTTGAATACGTCGTGGATCTCCAAGGCGTCAGCTTCGCAACGTCGTGGCCGTGCCGGGCGCACCAAGTCCTGGCACCCCAGTGTGGCACAGGGTGGCACTTGGGAGGCGAGAGGTTCATGGTGTTTCAATGTGTTTCACGGACTTTCACGGAGTTCAGCATGCTGGAACAATTGTTTACAATTGTTTACATGGAGGTATCCTTCGCACTTTGTCAATTGTTCCAGCTGCCGCAATGCTGTGCTTTGGAACCCTTACAAACAGCTTCAAAGCAGTACAGCATCCTGTTCAGGCTGTGATCCTCAAAGATTTGGCAGGTATGTTATGAAGGTGTACTCTTCTGCAGCTTGTCAAGGGTTCACCAACTTTTTCCAACTAAGCCATTACTAGTACCTGGTGCAGAGATGATCAGATGGCCGATGATCGAGGTTTTGGGCCATGCAAAGTTTCGATGCATGATATCATGGATATCATGATATCCATCCTCTTCATCAGAAAACATGAACTTCGCGTACTTTGGCTTCATGCTGCTATATCTTGCGCAGTGGACTGATATTCCACTATGGTGCGGTTTGGCTCAAATAGCATCCAGCATAATTAGAGTTTTCTTCGAGGCGGCCTACCACGAGCGTTTGAGCACGCCCGGCAATGCAACGCTACTACGCAGTCGCATTTCTTGCAAGCGTGACTTGGTGGTATGAGAATTTGTTGCAGTGATGGTGGGGCAAATGTTCGACTTATTTTCATGATTTTTCAATATCTCAAGAGCCGGCTTAGCGTGATTTGATTTGTCTCAAGAAGAATGTGTGAAATTGGTGTGGCGCGGATGTGTTTTGGCCATTTTTGGCTTGTATCCAATCTTGAAGGCAGATTATCTACTCTGAGTACTGATTATCTCACCTTGGTCCACCTTCCCCTCCCCTGCCTGCCCAGCATTGAGATGAGGCGGTGCGAGTTTTGGCAGAGGTTGCAGACGCTGCAGAAGCTGCAGAAGAGCCACTTGGAATATCTTGGAATCACTTAGACACGTTTTTGGAACATGTCGGAACTTTGTCTGTGGGATGTTGTGGGTGTTCCCAGGCTGATTCAGCAAAATGATGCAAACTGTGCATGTCGAAAACACAACTGAGCAATTACCAAACAGAGTGCCACTATGTGCCACTAATTAGATTATCATCAAGAGTCCACAAATCTGTGGAATTTTTAAGATCATGGTAGTTCCATGGTAGTTCCCTTCGACCCGAACTGAAATCGTGGAGCATTTTGGAAGCAGAATCTCCCAAGCTGCGTCATGTTGCGTCGACTTCAGTAGCACTGTGCAGACCTCGCAGACCGGGGATTAAACCGGGGGTTTAAAGCGCTTAGGGTAGCAGACTCCGTCGCAAGCCGCACCGGCGTCTCAGAGAAGCCCGGCAGCACTCGCAATGCTACAAGATGCTATAAGATGCTATAAGATCATACGTTTTTTGGTATTCTTCTGATTGAATCAGTTTTGCTTGTGGCATGCAAGCGAATCAAAGCATTCTGGAATTCTTAATCTTCCTAAATGGATCAGTCCCGCTTTGTTGCACAAACTGACGTTGATTCTGACTAAATAGTTCCTGTACGCAGCAGAATACAGAAGCCCTCCAGGATCCTACTGTTTCCTGAAGCAGCTCCGTTGAATCAAAGTTTGCCGTCCAGCAAACATAGGAATGGGCCGGGAGACCTGAAAGCATTGATCTCCGCCCTCTTTCTCAACAGCCTCATCGTCATAGGTGAGGGGAGTGGTGTGGGATGAAGCTGGCCCAAGGCGATTTTTCCAGCTGGCACATCATGTTCTGCCTGGCACATGGCACATCAGGATTGTCAGGCCACAGCATGGCACCGTGCCATGGGACCGTACCATGGCACCCAATGATTTGCTTTCGGCTGAGTCATTGCGTGCTGTGCCAGGTTGTTTGATTGGCTTCTCTGTACTTCGAATGAGGTTTCCTATGATGTCGGGATGCCAAGGTGCTACTGCTAGGACCTAGGAGCCGTTGCCAAACGTGGACGGCAAGGATTCTGTGTGAGGCTATGTGAGGTCCCTCCATGGATGTCATGAAGAATTTTGTTCATTATGTCAACAGGTTTTGTCAAGATTAAGTGCGTCTCACGGATTTGCACGGTAAAGACGTCACACTTTTTACAGACTTTTACAAGCAAAGTGGAACGTGAAGGACGTTGTCCCATAGGCCCAACATGGCCCAAACATTTTCTTGGAGAGAGAGCAATATGCTCCTATGGTTGTGTTTCGACTTCGCCTCCAACAACCGTTAGCATTTCATATCATTTCATACATTTTTCATACTATCTCACAAATTATCGCGCATCGTATTTGCTGTGGCCAAGGTATTCGCACAAGATGAATCAAAGCAAGGCTGGCTGTGGCCCTGTTTGGAAATTCCAGAGTTCCGATTGTCACAAATCGGTTCTTGATTGGTTCTTGTCAGTTCTGAGATTGTCACGCTCCAGCCATGCCAGTCACCTGCACCCACTGTCTCGTGTCACTCGTGTCACTTGTCGCGAAGGAATCATTGACAGCGAGCCGCAGTGAAGGTGTGGATAGCAGCGTGTCCACTTCGTCACAGAAAAGGCATCGTCTACGCGAACTCAAGGTGAGACATGGTGACACATGCAGTCTGTTCTTCAGTTGGGGGCTGAAGAGAGGCAGTTCTTAATCAATATTACAGACTATGTAATTGTATCTACATAATTGTTAAGATTGGAGTGGAGTATAGTGGAGTAGAAATGACTTGGGGGTCGAAGAGCAGGGTTGGTCTTCATCTTGAAGCATCTTCGATGAAACCAGATCAAACCAGCCGATCTTGTCCTGAAGAGTACAAACTGACAGTCAATCGGGCATTATCCAAAGCCTGTCACTGCGTTGGATCATCAAGTGTTCCATCAAGTGCATTACTGCCAGAATTTGGGTGAGTTCTGTGCAAGTTGTCCCGATTTGAATTCTGTGCACAGTTGCGGCCCTGGCCAGACGCGAATTTGTGATTGGTTCTCCTTCAGCATCAAAACAAGCACAGAGGAGCCACCTGCCTCACGATGTGGGACGATGGGACGATGGGACGATGATGGGACGATGGGACGCTGTGGAGTGTTCTTGGCACAGGAGGGTTCTTGGCAGATCTTGGCAGTCTCGGTCTCGTCGCAGGATGCCGTAGATCGAGCTGGTCTCGACGCTGCCCTGCTGCGCGAATTTTGCACGACAGGTGCCTTGATTCTTGTGTCCTGGCCAATAGCAGTCAATAGCAAGCCCTGGATAATTAGTCTTGGCTTTGTCTTGCGTTCTTTGATGGCCCCAAACTATCTCGCAACCGAAAAGACCTATGATCTCACATGCAGGCGGACAAGGCACCAAAATGCACCAAAATGCACCAAAATGCACCAAATCTATCCATTAAAGCTTCGTCCTGAAGCTTTCATTTTACCAAGTCCAGCTCCAAATCCTCAGGTCACCGTAGCGGCTACGGGTTTTCCTGGAAAGAACGTGAAAGAACGGGTTACGTCTTTCTATGTCTTTGTCGAATATTCGGATATGATATGTGTCCAGACGCCGAAAAAATGATGCGCATGACAGAAGTACTTAGAAAAGATCCTATGAAGCCGACATTTAATAAAATTGGGATAATTGGGAGGGGTAGGGGAGAGAGAGAAGACGGAGGTAGACAGTGGAAGGATGTGGAAGGTATGACATTGTTGCAGAGTGCTACCTGCACAGAGGAAGCCACATACAAATTGTGGAGACTTAAAGGGAGCATGCGTTAAATCCAAATGAATTGTCATATCGTCGCTGAGTGTCTAAAATGACTAAGGCAACGGTCGGCATCCCCATGTGCATCATCATGACGCCCATCAACTCAACCTTGGGTGAAGCTGCGCGAGGCTGGTGAGTCGTGCATGGCCTGAGGCCAGAGGCGGATCCAATGAAACAATACATTAATACAGTTAATACATAGCAAATCATAACAAATCATAGCAATACCAAATTATGTTGAAGCTTTGCAGACTCAATTTAAGTCAAGCCTGAGGTGTTTGTATATTTTCAGTACGTGTTTGTGTTTGTTTGCTGTGTTGGTTTTATGTCAGACATTCTCACCCATATTCGCTAGAAGCATGGTGATCAAACCGCATTGTATGCTTCCATGTTTGATGTGACTTGATGACTCTTGATGTGCATGTTCCGTTTCGGCAACGTCAGTACCAGGCGACGATCACTTGAGCACCGCAGAGATGGCGACCATTCGGCAGGACCTCCCCGAGAGAACCGAAGATTCCACACGTTTTGTGTCCTTCGAAGTGAGAACATTCGTGAACTCAAAGATCTCACCGTGATCTCACCGTGATCTCACCGTGATCTCACCATGTTCGTTCAATGGTCACCACACACCCACCTCACCCACCTCACCCACCTCACCCACCTCACCAGGATCATCCTTGGTTGTACTATGTGCATGCAGTCGTAGTTCCTTGCATAGCAAGAGGTCGCATTTGTTATCTAGAAACAGGTTGAACAGGTGGCTTCGTGTGAGCGATCCAGACAAAACATGCTGCGTTTCTTTTCTTGCTATCATGTTGCATTATGTTGCTATTCTATGCATTTCTATATGCTATTTTCATCTATATATTTTCATTCTATTCTCTTCATTTTCTACCTAGGCCTAGTCCAATTGATTTTGGTATTGAAGCATGGCTAGTGCGGCTAGTGCAGAGGCCCATCGCTTCCTTAAGCGGCTGAGGTGTGGCTTGTTTGTCTGGCAGTTCATTTTCACTTGGACAGGGCACAGGCCACTTGACCGATGACTTGGATGACTTGGATGTAGAAAGGACCGCTGCTGAGGCTCCAAATGAGAAAAAACACAAGACGGAATTTCCGGAGAATATCGGAGAATCATATTTTGGATAATTATTTTGGATATATGCTTTTATTTTGGTCATATTCGACCTATGCTTTTATTTTGAAGTGTTTTTATTGCCAAGCAAATTCCCCTCTCAATCTGCAGGGCTGTCAAAGTGTGCAGCCAGGCAACCTTCTTGCAGCTTCGAGTAAAGTGGTTGCAGAGCCCTTTGGCAGCATCATGTTGGTAAATCGTAGGCTCTGGAGCTGCCTGGTTTGACCACGAAGCCCAAAACTATAGAAGATGTTGCTATATTTAATCCAAACCAATTCCAAACCAATTCCAAACCAATATGCTCAGCATACCCTGTGCCAAGGATAGATATCCTTTTGCTGAAAGTAGATAGCACTTGACTTGAATCCCAGAGAGAGCCTGCGAAACCATATGCAGTGCCCACCAAGACTTGCCAGCACCACGCTCCACGACAGTTTTGGTCGACGCACGGCAGAGATTTGGATGCCTGAAGCCTGAGATAATCTGAGATAGCAAGAATCTGACCTTTCATTCTCTTTGATTCTCTTTGATTCTCTTTCATTCCTTCGGACCGGAATCAATGATTGAATCACTAGTTCCATCCATGTCAATGTTTCAAAGCTATCACCAAGCCCTATTCAGAAGTGAGTTTACCAGATTGACACATTTACACTTCTGAAGAGCTAACATGATCTAACATGTACATATACGTCCTATCCCGGACCTTCGGCAACTCATGCAAAGGAAGTAGTTACTGTATCAAGCAATATACAGATTAGCAGTGCCTCTCATGGTACATTCGCGTCGCTTGGATAAGCACAAGGTTTTTGGGTACTGTTTAATCCCTCAGGATTGAGCACTTCAAAGTTGAAAAAGTGATTCTCGAAAAGGGTGGTGATGTTACACGATGTTACACGTGAATTCCAGCATAAAGTCGTGTAGACGTAGATGGTCTCTGGAGATCGGGCAGACAGGTTCGAGCTTCTCAAAGACTTCTCAAGTTTCTCAAACATCTAAGTTTTGCTGCCGAGGAGAATATCCCCAGCAAGTGGAGATCGGACGAAAAGTTGCGGGAGTCGCTCACAGCATCATCTGCGCCACGGAACAGGGATAAAGACATGTAGGTAAATTGTAGGTAGTAGCCATATGATTATGTAGTGATTATCTAGTGGTTATGTAGTGGTTGCAATGGATTCTGTTCGAGCAAATGCTTGGTTCGTTTTTGGGCCGGGAACAAAAGGCCAGTCATAAAATTGAGAAGCAGCAACCCAATGGAAGGTGTATCGCTTCAGGCTGTATTCAATCATCCGAAATCCTCATCACTGCTGTTTGTTTTGTTAGGAACTCTTTTGATGTGAAGTAAATCTGATGTAAATCTGATGTGAAGATTGTGAAGTAAATCGCCAAAGCCAAGGTTCTTTGGCACGATTTTCTCTCCAGAAGATGTGGCGGGAACTCACATGGTACGTGCGCTCAGGGATCGCGGCCGGAGGCAATCGGAGGCATGTAAATGTAGCCCCAGCGCCGCGCTGTAAGAAACAAAGCCCATGGCCCATGCCTTGTGTTTTTAAACCTTTTAAACCTTTTTAGCCCAGTGACTCCAAGTGTCCTACAGTGTCCTTGTGTAACTGAAAGATACGGATCCTATGGAGGAACTGAATTCAGCCTGTGTTCGTTTGCCGCAGCACGCATTCATACGCATTCCCGCTCGTTCCCTCCACGGCCTTAAGGTGAAGTTGGAGGATGAATTGGCGAAGCTAGTCTTGGAAAGGGAGAACCTAGTGGCTTTGAAACGACCCTCGGCGCCTCACAGATGCGAGATGGTTTTGGATTTGGTCCAGCCAGAAACATGTAGCACTACCTAGCAACATGCAGCAACATGTAGCAACAATCCACAGGTTGCAGAGAAAGTTGCTGTTTCTGAATATTGGCACGTGTTTCCTTGGGCCTGGAACAACCACCAATATGCTGAAAGGACTCACACAGGATGTCTCGAGCAAATGGAACACACTCCAGCAGACATTTGCAACAAGTGCAATCAGCCACGGCTGTGCTGAGGCAAAGCCGAGTTGACCTTTGAAAAGACTCAGAAAGTGGAAACCTACAGACCAACTTGTGCCCTGGAAAAGACCAGTCCTTGTTGGATGGCACGGAATTCTTCTACATTGATGGGTCTCTCGTACTCATTTGATTCTTACCACAGCTATTCTTATTTTGCGTCAAGGCTTTGGATTCCAGAACCGTCTTCAAAAACTGTATAAGACAAATACATAAACATATTATCAACTTCCACATGTGTGCCATCTTCCAAGAGCTGCCCTGGGCCTTGGACATAGATCATAAAAGAGTATAAAAGCCTCGTCTCGCCAAATTTGTGGATAGCAAGCTGAATATGATTCTAGTCTGTCACAGTATGTCCCATGCCAAACTGGAACATCGTACTCCAAAAGTCCAAAACCCGTGACATCCCATTGACCTGCTGTAGCCTCACTGAAATCCAGGGTGTGGTCCGAAAGTGGATGCCTTGGAGTATTGCGAAGAGCAGCTTGTCTAGATTGACGAGCCATGGAAATTGCCAGCTGGCTCATGCTGGCTCCTGCTTGATACAGCTGACTCTGATGTGTGCAGTTTGTGTATGTTGTGCTTTGGCGCTTGTACTATCTTGTACTATCTTGTAATTCAGACGACTCCATACCCAGATTCGGGGATCATTTCAGAAAGTTCCTGAAGTTCAACCGTTGACGACCGTTGGGCATGTGACTCAAAGCGTGACTCAAAGCGAAAGAGAACCCTGGAGTCGTGAGCCAAGTGAGCCAAGTGAGCCATCAGTTTATATCAACAGTTTAAGTGTATGCCTTGAAGTATGCCGCATGCCTGCCGCCCATGTCAGGAACTTGCGTGGCTTGGACGCGCCTCGGCCACGGCTGAGTAGGGAAGGGATGGGAAGGGTCAAGAGTCAAAAATGTCAAAAATGTCAAAATCGCAGGCATTTGCATTTCTCATACAGTATAGTCTTGCATAGTCTTGCATCTTGTAATGTCTCGTGCACTTCTGCAGCAATGACTCATTCATTCTCATCCTCTATGTAGCATTAAGCCTCTAAATTCACCGCACATAGCCTCAGAGAGCAGCACTGCACTAAACTGCACTGGGAAATTGCGGCGTCATGGTGATGCATGAAATTTCCGGCAGGGTCCCGCAGCCAAGGATCAGATTATTTCTCTTCGAAAAGAGCACGATGCTGAACGCACTGAGGCAAGAGCAGTTTTGATATTGTATCAAATTGTATCAAATTAATCTGATTCCATCTGTATTATTTCAATGACTAGTAATTTGTAAGACTTGCTCAGGTTACCAGATCGATGACGTGCTATTCACACTGTTCACATTGTTCACATTGTTCACCCACAAGGCATATCAAGGCATATCAAGGCACCATGTCCCTTACGAGACCTTGCCAGGATCCCACAGCTCGGACCTCACACTGTGGATTCGTGACCTTCAAAGGCGGGGAGTTGTTTCATGTTTTTTCTAATTTTGGAGGAAACAGTTTTGCGAAATCCACAATGTCCTTGCTGCAATCTTTCGGTGTTCCAGTTTTTCCTTGAACCGGGCACTGCTTTAAAGCCAAAAGATGTGACGCTCACTCTTCGGGCTACAATATATACGTGTTTCAGGCCGGCGTTTCGCCGAGATGGCGCAGAGCCTGCAGATCAGTCCAAACAAGCAGGAATGGAAGGCACAAGAAGATGGGCTGGCTTCCATGACATTTTACTAGGTCTAGCACACTCAATAATTAGCGATCATCAAATCGTCATTATACCAGTAGTGCCCGGCACGCGCCGGGGCGGAAGTTTCGAAAAAGGGACATGACTATAGGAAAAGGATGGAAAAGGTTTTTCTTACAGGAATTGTTTGTGAGTTGGAAAGCGATGAGATGAAGCTTGCAACGAAGAAAAGGCGTGATGAAATGAATGAACTTCTCGAATAAGCTGATTGTCGATGACTTAAGACTGCCCCTGGACATTCACTATTCCGCATGCCGCAAGAGTATAGCACTATCGTCTACAGCTACCTTTCCCGCATTTTCGCGCAGCTGTTTAGCAACCTCCAGCTGCAATCCCGCTTGCCAGGAGCGTCGCAGCATCACTCACGCTTTACTGCGCGCAGCCGTGCCAATGCGTTTTGTCACAGCCGGTTGCAAACCCGCATAGCAGGAGCGTCCGACCAAATCGGCCAACATTCGCGCAGCGTCAACAGCGCGGACTTTTTTAGGCCATGCTGATCCCTTCAATTTTTTACATTTTTATGCGCGATCGAGCTCTCGCCACAAACTGGTGCACATTTTGCAGTGAAAATCAAGCTCTCGCCAGAGTCCTGTGCACTTTTGGTCGGCAACTTTCCCAGATCGAGGCCTGGAACTGCGGAAACAGAGACTTTACTTCGGCGACCCCAGGAGCCACTGCACCAAAAAAACGCAGGGTTTCGCGCCCGGGAGCGTTTTCACCCGTGAATTCACACGCTTCCGAACTGTTACACGTCCCAAGTGGTTGACATGATGATGTGGTTGACATGATGAGACATGCACATGATGACAAGACTGCCCCTGGACATTCGTCCATAACTCGGAAAATTTCGAACTAAACTTCCTTTGATCGTCATATGTCAAAAGCCAAAATGGCGCAATTCTTACGTTCCTTCATCTTCTTCATCTTTTCCTTTTCTTCTTTACTGTGTTTTTCTTCGTCGCAATCTTTTCTTCTTCATCTTCTCCATCTTTTGCAAATTCGTCATCTTCTTAATTGGTCATCGTCGTCGTCATTAGTCGCCACCAGCGTATAGTGAGCAGGCTAAGCATAGATTCATAGATTATTTGATGCCGCTCTGAGCCGTTTGCATGGGCCTGTTTGCCAATCGGTAGTATTTCTTCAAAGGGCGGGCACTTGTACAACCTCATATGCCCTACTGTAGGCACTTCATGTGCAGTCAGTACATGCCTGTTCAGTGACATGCTTTGGGTCAGGAGTGGGGACGACACAAAATGAATGTGACCGTTATTCAATGATATTCAATGATTCATCATCCTTCCGCCCAACTTGCAGGTCACGGCAGCTCCAGAAGTGAGCGACCTCCGGTGGAACGACTTGCGGAAGTGCCTGGGCAGCGCTCAAAAATCACAGGTCAGTGACGCCGTTGGCAGACGCCGTTGGAAAATTGGTCCTGCTCTAGGACATTCTGGGACGGTAGGACTGATGGAAGGTGTCCAGCCTTCTACTACGTTTTGGGAAAATTTGGGAAACAAAACCAATGTTTCTTTTATTTCATGATTCAACAAAGTGTGAAATGCAGGGGTCAAACCAACTTCTGAAGTACTTTTTAAACCACCGACGCTTGTCAATCTTCCAGGAAGAGCTTCAGCTTACAATTGTTTGAATTTGTTTCCTCGCTTTGACACGGACTTTGCGTGAACTGATGGTATTGAGCTTTGGAGCTTGGGTCGCAAGCCTAGCTCATAGATCTCCACGATGCAGATGCAAGCTCTGCAAAGATGCACCAAAGCTCCTCAGAAATTGGGGTGCCAATTTCATTACTGATTGGAAACGGAGCTTCAAAGACTGATGAGAACCATTTTGTCTGAGTGAAGATTACGATTTCTATCAGTTTTGCTATGTTTTGCATATACATCCCATTATGTTTCATCTTCTTACGGCTTTCCTGTCAGCTTGTGCAAGAGGCCTCGCACCCTGAAGATCGGCTCCGAATTGTTGGGATACCTTTGTTCCTTGCCCTGGTGGCAATGCAGGACAGCTGGCGCTTGCGAGCATTTGCACACTGAAACAAGCTACAGTTTGACTGCAATCTATTGACCGAACCAGCAATATAACTTAACAAAATTGGAAACACTAGCGTTTAGTTACCAGTTTGAAATGCACATGTTTGTGCTGATATTTGTTCAGTCGTCGCTAGACACTAATTCGCATGGGGTTGGCCTTCAAATCTGTGGGATGATGAACCCAGGGCAAAGTTTGAGCCCTTCAAACTGCCCACTTTCGGAAATTTTAAACAAAAGTCAGACAGCGGCTTGTCATTCGAGTGAAAGCTCCCACTCAAAGAGCCCAGTCCTCGTGCTGAGTCACTTCAGGTTGCTTCGGGCTCTATATTGGTTTCATGCCCATCGTGGGTTTTGTCGCTTTGGTCAAATCACAGAGCCGAATGGTGCAACTCATGCTTCTGGAGCTTCAATGTCCAGTCCAGGTCTAAACTGTTGCAATCGAAAGCAGTCAATGTGATTTTGAAAAGGCTATGCTGAGGTGTTGTTTAGCGAGCGAAGTGAGAATAAGGGGTGTGAGGGGAGTTGATGAAAAGGTCCAAACTTTAATGGGTTGGGAACAGGGTGTTGCAGAGTTGCTCTTGCTTTTGGAGGGTAATGTGCCATCAGGCAAAGTGCTTATGGATGCTTATGGCAGGACTTCGATTCCATTGCCGGGTACACTTTTCGGGACTGTGAAAAGCTTTGGCATATCTTGGCCGAAAAGGGGTTCACGGTCATGTGTAACATGCCAGCTTTGTGCAGAGTTGTTGCAGTCGATTTGACACATCACTGTCCGATATTTGCACCGAGGTTACCAATCTTGGCATGGCTGTGAACATGGGCCCCTTTCAGCCCATTTGGGAAGGCTTTGCTCCAACTTTAGGCGCGCAGTTTGGCATAGCGCACGGACGTGTGACCTTTCAGCCAACTGCAGTTGAATTGATCAGCGCTCTTGACAAGTGCGCTATCCTTGCAAAACCATACCCAGAGAATCTTAGAGACATTTCCGGAGAAGTGTTTCGCATTTTTCTGTGAGGTTTGACCATCTTTTTGTGCTTTCTCCCGACTCTCTTCATGACTATCTTTCGCACATTCTTTGTGCTGAAGGCTGCGGGGCTGCCGACGACTTCAAATCAGTCTCTAGTGTTTCATAGCTTTTGATAGGGGTTTAGAACGTTGCCATCGCTCTTAGCACGAAGGCTTCTTCCGTTTTCGGGTTTTCCAGAAGATAGCTGTTGCTCATCACATCGTCACAGAAAGCTTCTTGGTATCCCCACAATTCCAAGCACCTGCGAACCGCATTGTTTCATCATCTCAGCCGTGTGCCAGTCGGAGTCGCAACTTGGATTCAATGTTGGGTGGTTGGATATGAAGTATGAAGTGGTGTCTCAGGATGGCTCAGAGATTGGTTCTGCCATGTTCTGCACAGCAATAGTCACCAACACAGGGACCTAGACAGGTGTAGATCCTTAGACAGCAACATAGAGCGACATAGTACGCCGACATAGGTTTCAACCGTTGTGGAAACAGAAAGACATGACTTCTTTCACGTTCTCTGTCAAATGTTGAGTGTCCAAACATGAAGCAAAACCGGCAAAACCGAGGTTAGCTCAGCACAAACTTCAATTTTGGTTCTTTGTCTTTCAGTTGATCTTTGTGGTCCTGGCTCCTTGGCACGTCTTAGCTCCGATTTCTGTGTTGAGATTCAGGCACACTGTTCAACTTCCCGGGAAATCCAGCTTGTGAAGTACGTGTTGTTCTATCATCTCAAGTTGCTGCTGAAATCAGTATATTCTATTTGTGCTTTCCTATTTTATGTCGGAATGATGGTGAATGCATTTTATCAAACTCTATCAACATCTGAGCTCTGGCCATGCATTCATTTGCGAGGTCACGACCGTGGGGAAGTCAATCATCACACAGTTCCGACACATCGCCGAAAATCCCAACGACATTATCCAAATCATGGCCGCCCCTTGGCTGCGTGGTGAGTGCTGTGGTGTTATGACCAGCGCCATCAGAGCTGCAGGACCTTGGAGGCCGTTGAAAGGGACATCCACTGATCAGCCGTGTGCCCCTTCGTATCCACGTACGACGTTGTCGAATAGAAAGGGGATAGATTGGTTGGAATAGTATGGAATAGTAAGGGAGCAGACGACTGAAGGTCCTATAGGCTAGTAGAAGGCCATGGAAAAAAGTGTCAGGTGATGTTCTTGTCGTTTGTAAAGGCAACAATGCAAGAGCCTCGTTTAAGGCTTGCTCAATAGCTAGGTATGACCTGGAAAACTGCCTCAAAGATCAGTGTTTGTGTACTACATCACACGCAAGTTTGCCAGGCTCCCCATTTAATGATATTAGGGAATATGTTTCACATTGCGTTACTCTATTACTGTACTCTACCAAATTTGCGAGATGAACATGGATGAATATCCATTTGCCAGTCCTTGAGTTCACCACAATACCAGGGTCTTGACCTATGGCCCATACCCATATTATGCATGGCATATAAAGCAAACCGGACAAGCACTAGACATGGCCATTTAATGGGCGCCGTTCCAGCTCGTTCTAAAACACTTTTGATTGATCTTGTTTAGCAATTTTACCATCTTTAGCAAGGATGCACACCATGTTCAATCGGAGTCTTCACATTGCATCCGCTCTCCCTAAGAGACTTTCAGGATAGCCTGCCGAAGGCGACGCATTTCTACATGACTCTCGGCATCTCTCGGCATCTCTCAGCTTTTGTGTTTTTGAACCAGTCAGGACTTTGTCATTGCTAGGCCAGCAGGTCCAGTTTGCCAACTGGATACAATGGGATACAGAAGAAAGCTGTTTCCAGTGCCAAGATGGCCTTCATCTTTTTTCAGCCAGACACTGGCAGTGCTGCCATCACTGAGGACTTACTTGGTGCTTCAGTGAAGCCCTCAGGTGATACTTTGATTTAGCCAAAACATTCTGGACCACATGAAGTGACTTCCACAGAGCGTGCACGGGTATTGAAGTGGCTGCGGCATTGCACCAGCGCATGGTGTTCGCATGTGTCTTTTTACAGATGTACCACATGTGTCTTGCACAGGTATGGCATATCATCGACACCTATTTTGTTCCACATTCGTTTCACAAGTACAGTATGTGCTGTATGTATATATATATATTGTAGTATTGTAATATATATTTATAGTGTATATATATAGTGTATATATATATATAGTGTATATATATAGTGTATATATATATAGTGTGTATATATATATAGAGTAGCGCCCCCAAAGATCTACCTTTTTGAGGTTCATAATGGGGGTTGCCATATGTTAGGATTTATTAGTCTAACCTTTATCCAGGACAATATTGCGTGGTGTCACACATTTTCAAGACGCTGGTGGGGCAATATCCCATGACTGAGCCTTAATCCTCAAAAAATGTTAAATTCTACAATCTGACTCTGGCATCAGCAGGTACTAGGAGGTACTAGGAGGTACTAGTACCTCCTGGTACCTCCTAGTACCCCGTAGTACCCCTATTAGTACCGACACCTCTCCGCAACATCTTCTAAAATTACACTACTCGAACGCGCTCCAAATGCCAAAGCTGGAGTGGGCGGCTTTGACGTATTGTTCCAGACTGATGTGCTCAGTGCAACAATCTGAACTGACGTGTCGCCCTGAGTGTAACAATCTAAAATGTTACTGACAATTCTTGATTGCCAGTATCCTTGCTCGTCTGCTTGAATTCCAATACCCCAACGGGCTGAATCTGACGGTGTCGACATGCTTGCCTAGCACAGGCCGGGGGTCACAGGGTATATGCAATTCCAGACTGCCCTTAGTCGATTGAGTGTATAACACAATTTCCACACAACAAAATATCATTGACAGCTTACAAATATCAATATCCTTGGCCCATTTCAGTTGCCAGTCGCTAGCCTCAAAATACAGCAGCTCGTCCGTTCTGCATCGACTTCTTCAATCAAGGTCTTAGTTGCTCAATGGCTTTTTTCTCCGTGGTGGGAAAAGTCAAACTAAACCGCCGCAGTGCTACTTTGACATTGCAGATCCCTCAGGAGGAACCCGAGCTGAAAATTTATCGGCCAAAGTCCGATGCCTTGATGGAGGACATCCAAGAGGGCAAGATCCAAGTCCTTCCAAGCCGCCAACCAATTTACAAGAAAAAGCTCAGCATTGCAATGAACAACGTGCAGCGCATGCTACTTCTCAAAGGAGGAGCAGAGGGAGAATGGAATCCTCGTGCGCAGATGCGATTGGGAATCTCTCCTAGCCAAGCCTATTGTGGTCAAGTGCATGAATTGCCCATTGGTGACCAAATGTGACCAACAGCCTGATGCTAAAGACGTACCACTGGCCCTGGAAGATGGCAATCCAAACTCATCATCGGATTTGTCCTCAGATTCCGATTCATCTTCCAGCTCGTCTGAAGAAGATGCCCCCCTATGGAGAACTCCTCTGGCCCATCCGACAAGGACAAGCAGATTGCAAAGCTGCAAGAGGACTTTGAGTCAATCTTCACTGCCTTGCATGCGGCTCGGAAAGATTTGCTCAGCACCCAGAAGGAATTGTCGGGCGCCAAGGCAGTGATTGCGGAGCAGCGCGGTGAGATCTCGAACCTGAAGCGTGCAATCCAGACTTTGGAGAACCAGATCCTCTCTGATGCCGACATGATTTCGGACTGAGGCTAAGACTTGGGCTGGGGCGACGGATGCCTAGGTTTTGGTAGACACTTGGTACATCAAATCCTTGAGGCTACATGTGCGCATGATGTACAAACAAATATTGCACCTTGTTTACTCTTCATGTCAGGCCCCATCTCTGCACTTTGTATTTCTGTAGCTGCTTCTGCCTGCTTCAGTACACATGGTTCAAGTGCCCTGCCCGTGTGCTGCACATACGTTCCAGTTCTCATGGCGCATATCCTGGACGCCGCAATGGCCAAGTATGGAAAAGCCTGGACCTTACAGACCCTGGATTCCCCGACTTGCATTGCCAAGAGTGAGGACATGATCGAGGAGCCAATCTCTTTATCCACATTGATGGCCACTGCCTGACTGTCTGTCGCGGCCCCAAAGGCGTGGCCTCTGCGACCATATGCTGGATGTTTTCATGTCTGTCCCCGAGTTCGGTTGTGTCAGTCAAGTGGGCGAATGTGTTCGCAATGATGACACAGAGTCTTTGCCGGCAAGCATCCGGTCACCTAACGCCTTGCCTGATGGGTGTCGATTGGGTCTTGTTGTGCGCAACATGGAGGATGGAACCTTGCAGTTTCTCAAGATGTTGCACTTCAAGGACAAGATTGCCCCAAATGCCGTTCAATACTACTGTGGCGGGACTCCCTATGCTTTTGTCTTCCGGCCTAGGCCTTGGGCATTGAAGAAGGCCGTGCTGTCCTTGGTTGGTAGGCTGCCTGGTTTCCATGTATCGCGGTTCTCATTGGATAAGGTTGCTGTTGAGAAGCCCATTCGAAGAGCCCAGTCTTCTCAGTGGGCGCCTCCAGAAGACGAACAATTGACTGCCATCCAGTACATCAACGAAAATGCTCCAGAATGTGATTCCCAGAATCAAGAGTATTACTGGGTACTGTGCGACAGCAAGTATGATTCCAGCTCTCCCATCAGTGGATGGCCTGAAGCCAAAGTACGCATCATGGCGCAGAACAAGGCCAAGATAGGCCAAGGGAATGGCTGGTGCCCAGTTAGAGACGGACTTCCCTTTGCATACATATTCTTTGAAGCCTTTCTTGGCTGAGAACCTGATGCCTTTGCTTTACCCGCTGTTCATGAACTTTGCCTTCATGCTCTTGGATTGGCCAGGAGTTGGGAAAACGCCTGCCATCATCATCATCATCATCATCATCATGATCTTAGCCATGGGCTGCTATAATGCCTCACGCTTGGACATTCCGACGCCTCCGGGGTCGAGACAGGCCAAGTCGTTGGACAATTTCCGACACAGGGTAGGCAACATCCATGAGGGGGTGTTCCTGGACGACCCCAGTCGGGAAAAGATTGATTTGGCTGACTTGAAATTGTTTGTCACAACGGAGGAAAAACAAGCGCGACATGGCCGTTACAATGATGTCAAGCTGGCAAAGAACTGCTGTCGAGCATATGCAGCTAATGACATCCAGGAGGAGGACGAGCCCAAGGATGACGCCAGGATGTCGATCACAATGGAAGAATTTTTGACATTGCTGCGTCGAACTTTCTTCGGCGACAGCAGACATTCGCGCAGTGCTGAAAAGAACGGTGGTCTTTATCTTTGGCAGGTCAGCCCTCTATCTTCGGCTATCCAGCCCGACAGATGATGCTCCCATTCACCGCATCCAAATGGAATATATTCACAAAGATCTGCTTGCTGGAAATGACAAAGACTCATATGGCAAGTACAAGAGTGGCCTCACAGAGAGGCCACCTGGCTATGAAGATGCGATCTTGAAGGAACAAGACATGATTGGCAAGAGCATGGCCAAGTACATTGAAACCACATCAGCACAGAAATATGTTGCACAAGCCAATGACAAGCGCTTTACGACCTCTTGTTGCACAAGCAGCCCATCCCTGCAAAGGCCTGGCTGCCATCCTCAGCGGAGCCATCAAGTCCCGAGAAACCAGCTCCCATCTTCAAGGATCCCTTGCCTGGTACCATGCCAGGGCGAATCGGGACATTCGTCTATCCACCAAAGAAACGATTGCGGCGTAAAACGTCCGATGACGTCCAGGCCTCATGTTTCTATGCTTTCGGCTGCTGCGACTTCGTCCCTCGAAGCTCTTGCTGAAGATGCCGAAGCAGACCTGCGTGCAAGTGAATGTGTTGGTGGGCTTGTTGAGGAAGATTTCGACGCTGATGAAGAGGCTGCTACATTCATGAACTCTTAGGATTGTATATAGGCCACACTGCTCAGCAGACCATGACCCTCATCTCAACACAGTGCTTGGCGAACTGTGTTTGTATAGAGGCGGAAGCTATAGACGTCATGCGGTGCCAGAAAAAGGGCTGATCATGCCTCAACTTTCTGCTGTGTCTGCTGGAAGCGTGCGCAAGCATTTGCAAACAAATGTACCTTGTCATTGCATTATTCAAACATGATCAGACCACTTTGGTTTCATACTACTTCAACCTTATGGCTTCCCGGTTGGGTTCCCTGGTGCATCAATGTCGGTCGGGTTGCCCTGGCTGGTTCCTCGGTTCTCGGCGGTTGCCTTCATGCTTCACTTTGCCATGGTCTTGATTCATTCTGTGCCATTTTTATAAGCATTTTGGCGCTGCGGCATCTGTTTGACTTGTGGAAGCATGGTGCATCGCGCAAATCGCAAGCCGGATCCTCCAAGTCATGTGCATCTACATCCAAGCCGTCTAAGTTCAGACCAATCCCTGCACCCAAGAAGGGAGTCCAACGGATGATTCACAAAAGACCGGCGGCAAAGAAGAATGAGGCTTGGGCACAAACACCGTATGTGCAGAAGAAGTTCACTACAGTGTCGCCGAGAGCAGACAGAGTGGGAGCGTAGTGTGCCAGAACTTCTTGCTGCAGATGATATGGGCATCACCTGGCTTCTGATCCAAGATGGATTGTTGCCAAAAATGGAAGGTGTTTTGGGCAAAGTGCAGCTTCGAGACAGTGGACTTCCCAGGCATCGCTGCTTCAATCGCACACAGTTTCAGTGCTTTGTCATTCCTCATCATCTACATCCACTCTTCACTGCAACCAGGGGGGCACAAGGTCATTCATTGCAAGTCCAATCCGTGGCTTTGCTGTTGATGGTATCCAATGTGTCTTTGAGCACGATCCATATCTTGACCAAGATCAACCACAAAGCATTGGATTTCATGTGGAAGAGCGTGGCCTTTCTTCGGAAACACTTTGTGGAGGCAAAGGAGAAGGAGATCCAGTTCGGCAAGGCTGGCCGTCGGCAAGACATTGAAGCTGATGAGGCCACATTTGACAAGATGATGACTGGTTCTCTTGCTCATTGGGAACAATGGGCCGGCATTGTTACCCGCGGTTGCCCGGAGTCCTTGGTCTTGATGCGCTTGAAGCCACCTCCTACCACGTGCCGGGCACCAGGCCCAGATGCAATTCGCAAGATCGATTGGAAACCAATTGCTGGGAAGTGGCTCAAAGATCGAAATGTGATCCTCCATACAGATAGCGCAGGCTCTTACAAGGCCAAAGTGCCAGGTGTTCTGCACGACAGTGTAGCTCACCAGAAGAAACGTGTCAAGGTCAAAGGCAAATATGTCTGGCAACCGCCTATTTTTGTGAAACTTACTACCCACAAACTTCCATGTGGGAAAAAATCGTGTCAAGGCAGGAACCCAGATCATTGATCGGGCTTGGAAGTTCATCAAGGAACGCCTGCGTTTGAATCAATTCACCAAGGTGGGAAGCTCTTTGCTTTGTGCTCACATTCGGTCTGCGCAGTATGAGTACTGGCATCGCAACCGAGATCTGTGGGCATGCACTGGGCAGCTGTTGTCTGAGTATATGAAGGACATAGTTGCTTAGGTTCAATCTGCAATCTGCTAGAACTGGGAGATAAAATAATGCGCCCATTGCTTTGCAGCATCTGTAGCATCTGCACAAAACACACTTGTCAACTGAAATATCTTCAGTTTGACTAATCTGTCATCTGTCATCTAATGCATTCAACAAGCAACACGGTAGATCTTTTTGGGGGGCAGCATATATATATATAAATACAAATATAAATATAATATCATATAATTATAACACGTGTGGCAGTGCCAAAGAGTTTCAGGTGGTCGAGGCGCGCTATGGAGATGCTGCGGCACCTGGGCTAAATGGGATGCTCCAAATTCCAATCAGCCTAGTCAACATCAATCATCATGTCCCGACATACCCCGCGTGTAGTACCAACGTTCAAAATGTTCGAACGGGAGGTCATCAAGTTGAATGGATGAAAATTTCATGATGACATTATGAGATAATGTTTGTTGGCGATCCAGTCACGCTTGTATGTTACCAGTAGTACCGCACAAGGCGGTGGCGGAAGTCTCAAAGAATAGGAAACCTATAGGAGAGGTTGGTTGTTGTGAATCACGGATGGCAGAGCGAATCCACTGATGGACCGAAAGGTGGTTGAGGTCTCCTCTCCTTCTATCTCTCTCTCTCTCTCTCTTTCTCTGACTATCTATCTATCCATCTATCTGTCTATCTGTCTATCTATCTATCTACCTATCTTATCTATCTTATCTATCTTATCTATCTTATCTATCTTATCTATCTTACCTACCTAATCTATCTTACCTACCTAATCTATCTAATCTATCTAATCTATCTAATCTATCTTATCTATCTTATCTATCTAATCTATCTAATCTATCTAATCTATCTAATCTATCTAATCTATCTAATCTATCTAATCTATCTATCTATTCTAATCTATTCTAATCTAATCTTATCTAATCTAATCTAATCTTATCTTATCTTATCTTGTCTTACCTTATCTTATCTTATCTTATCTTACCTTACCTTATCTTATCTAATCTAATCTAATCTAATCTAATCTATCTATCTATCTATCTATCTATCCACCTACCTTTTTCGCGCGCCTGGATCTTCTTTCTTCTGATTCTTTCTCTTCTCTGATCTTCTGTCTTCTACTCTTCTCTTCTCTTCCCGTCTTTGCTTTTCATCTGTTCACATTGTCGGAAGTTTGACTTCTAAACTTCCTTCGATTATTTTTTTTGTGAGATAGTGACTCAAGAGAGGATGAATTGGAGTCGACTGCATGATCAGCAGTTTTCTCCATCCCGATTTGGAAAGCGTTTTTGGTAGTTGCGATGCGTTGCATTCCAAAGGTGTTGCACAACTCATGTCAGGTACATGCCGCTTTCCAAGTTCCTCGTCTTCCGAGCTATTTTCTCCCAAGAGGCCACAACGGTCCCAAGAGTTTCCTTGCGGCCACAATATGATGCATATGATGCTGTTGGATTTAGTCGCCCAAAAGCACCCATCGGCAATTTCACTGATTGATTCACTGATTGATTCACTGATGCCTGACCGCGCTGACCGCGCAGGAAGCCAAAGAGATGGCGGAACCTGAAGACCAGGCAACTGAAAATCTGTAGGATCCCGTAGGTGTCCATATAAGTGCATGTGCCGCGCTAATTCGAAGGATGAAATCGCGATATATTACTAAGTGATGGATTTTGATGGATTTGACATCCAGATCTCCTCTTCGGGAGGGATGAAAGCGGAGCAAGTATTGAAGCATCAATAGCCAGTTGACGAAAGTGCCATGTTGCAGAATTCCAATTGCAAACGATTGCAATACCCCATTGAGCGGTGGTTCCTTCAAAGGATAGGATTCGGCAGTAGGATTCGGCATTTCATGGCATCTCCCCCTTTGTCACCCTGTGAGGACAGCTTTGGCTTTGGCGCGCGCAATGTGAACTTGGCCGTGTCGGTGGTTTTGGGCCTTCTATTCTGCAGCATGTCGCCCTTGGTCACATTGTCCCTTGACATATTAATTTTGCCACCGGAAACGGGATGAAAGTACAAGATAATACAAGGTGAATCAAGATGATTAAATAGATTAAACTTCTTGGAACATCTTGGAGCATTACTTGATTCCCGGAAAGAGGATGGTCGAGGTGATGGAAACCCCAATGAATCAAATCCTTTGTTTCCATCCAGGTGGACCGATTGTTGAAATGTCAAAGTTGTCAAATCATTCAGATTCATTCATTCCTGGCACACAGTTGCCTGAAGATGTTTGAAGCACCACTTGCAAAGATCAATTTTTGCCATTGATCCATAAAGAGAGAGTATGGTTTGAAGATGTCGGCAGTCTGTACAAGCACATGCACAAGGTGTCTCCAGGACAACAGTCAATTGTGCCAATCAAGGTAAACTCCTGCACCTTATCGCAAGTTCCACATTGAAGCATCACCAGTCGATTGATTTGATTGAAGAAGCTACTGTGGATTGGAGTTGTTCCTAGTTGACACAGGCTGACACTATGATCACCCATCTGACCCGCAAGACTCATGTGCTCGTGGTGACCCACTATGTCAACGTGATTTACTACGATGAGCTTCAGATATGGGCACTCATGTCGGACCAATGAATCCATGCTGTTCTACTTGCAATGTTTTACTAGCAAAATCCTGGCAAATTATGAGGAACCATGGAGTCCTTAAGAGGCACAGGGTAAGAGTTGGTCACAAAGGGATCATTCGTCATTGAGTTGAGGTTTGCCATGTTCGACCTCCTTTTGGCACGGATGACTTATGGCTATTTGGTGATCTATGCAGTTCCTCGGCAAAGAATTCGCTCCGTAGGTCTTCTTTGTGGGAGCTTATAGGATGCGATAGCATGGGTTTAAAATATAGGTTTGTTTCCGTGTGATTTACTGTTAGGCTTGGCAGGAGTGTGAAAGGAGTGTGACCTTAGTGTGACCGTTAGAAAGAGTGGAGTATGGAGTCATGAGTCATGTTGAATCCATGGTCGTTGAATGTCGTTGACCCTGTGTGTTCTGAAGGAGACCAGGAAGCCTGACCTCGGTGGTGTGTTGCTTGGATTTTGCAGTGTCCAGGATGGAGCCGCAAGCAGGTCCCTTTGCATGGCACCTAGCTAAGACCTGGATAAACAAGTATATAAATGTATATAATAGATAATATAGATATGGTTTAATATGCACTCATGTGAATCGATCATAATGAATCATAATCAATCATAATTAATCCATACTAGTCCCTTGAACTCCAAGGACACCCTCGGTGCCAATGAAACTGAATCAGGTAGGCATCCAGTCCCAGGGCCAATCAACGGGAACAATTGTTGACAGATGTCCAGATTCAAAGCATCAACTGGAGAATTTGTTTTCCATCGGTTTTTCATCAGTGACAAGAAGATCTTACAAATTTTGAACTAGAGCGCTGTTGATGACTGCGGAACCATGACATGTGTTTTCCGGCCGAAAATGAACACCATGCTGCGGTCATTCTTGACGCAAATACAGCTGGCATGCCAGCTGAGGAGGGCATGTAGAATTTTTATGATCGTTATTGATCGTTTATGATTGTTCAATTATGATCAATTATGCATTTTCAAGTTCAGTACTTTTCACAATTTGATGAACAGCATGTTCAGTTTGGGAACGCTATGGAAATCTCGGTGCAGACCATGAAGAGACATTGTGAGACAGCAATCTCCGTGCTAAACATCAGCCATGGCTATGGGCCACCACGGCCACCACGGCCACCACGGCCACGAGCCACGGGATGCCTGATGATTTTGGAATGTTTTGGATGGTTTCATCTTCGTTTCATCTTGGTTTCATCCCCTAAGGATTTTGTCCCTGGTTTTCTTTGGCCTGTGGGCTGAGGTTTTGGGTCACACAGATTCAATTTGTTCAGCTCGCCATGGCGCTCTACTGCATGTTCATGGCACCTCTACTGACATACTGACAACATGTGACAACTTGCTTGATCTGACAGAGTTGGACTGTTGGAAGTGTCACAGTTTCAATAACACCAGAGCGCGCCAAAGTTTTTTGAGCCGACCCAGAATCCATGCTTCTGTACAATCATATGCTAATACGATGCTATTCTATGACCATTCTATGACGATTCAATCTCAGATTCAATCTCAGATTCTTTGACGTTGTCCGATGATGTCCGTGTCATCCTGGGGCTCTTGGGCAATCGGAGCAGGTTGGTGTGCTTCGGCAGAAGTCCTCCTCGCCCCTAGGACGCATTGGGCAGGTTGCTACACCCGACATGAATTCCAGGCTCTTGAGTTTGCAAGCTGGCACAGATTGTCACAATTTTTCCAACTGTTTTCCGTTTGCTTTCAGCAAGGCCAGAACGTTTGCTTTTGCAAGCGACATTTGTTTAAGGGAACACCTGGACATTAAATCTTGGAGCCAACTCGGGGGGATTTGTGTTTTACAATTTTGCGGATGCTGTGTTGGGCTGATGTTGGCTGGTGATGGCTGGTGCACAATATGAACTTCGTCCAGAGTTTCTCACCCTCAGACGCCCCGTCCAAAGGTGTGCCTGGCTTGTAGCAGTACCAAGTCTGTTGAGTCTTGGTTTCACTGAGTTGCTGCAGCTGTCGACCAGAGTTACAAGTTGCAGTCGGACATAGAGTCAATGTGGCGGATGGATTTGCATGGTGATTCTATGTGATTCTGTTGGATTCTCTCACATTGCTCTTAGAAGCTTGCGTTGTTCAAAGGCAGCGACTGGAATCTCATTTCGCTGTGGTTAGGGTGTGGCGGTGTGTGGTAGTTCGTCGATCGAGGGTTCAGCGAGGAAGAAAAGATACCTACGTACACTATGTAGATAGCTGGCGACGATGTAGGATGCTTAATGATACCAGATGGCTATGTTTGATACACTACATTTTAATATACAGACACTTTACAACTTTACATTGACTATATAATTATGATTAATTATGTAAATAATCTAGTTATCCAATATATATATATATATATATAAAAAAAACGGGCTAGCGCCCGGGTGCCGCCGACCCCTCCTTCTTTGGGAAACAAGACATGGACAACGCCGAAACAGAGGACGCAGAGCGAAGAGCAAAGAAACGCAAAGATGGAATGCACGAGGCCCGGGAAGGGCAGCCAGACTTGCAGGCGAAAGAGAAGGAAGACCCCAAGCCCAGCGACAAGACAACGGTGCCAGCAAAGGAAGGAAAAGCAACGCAGAAAAGAAAGTTGTGCGAA
>Ga0126342_10003881_pt1 | contig 25110 bp, 24 predicted proteins | sample Cyp1metagenome_FD_92528 | JGI IMG/M metagenome (GOLD analysis project Ga0126342, IMG submission 92528) | Coral microbial communities from Lord Howe Island, Old Settlement Bay, Australia - Cyphastrea 1 metagenome | ecosystem: Host-associated > Invertebrates > Cnidaria > Coral ...
CATTGGGGTTAGATTCTTTAAGGCTGAAATTTGCCCTGGTTCGCATTCTTTAAGAGGCTACCAGTGGTCCCTTAAAGATTCAGGGGTCAGGGTCGGAGGCCGAATTGCAAGGGGGATTATATAATTATATATATATACATATACATATGCGTGCGTGTGATGTTACATGCACAAACACAAGACTTGCGTTTTGCAGCCCTGGAAGACTGTGCCACGGCTTCTGAGAGGCTGGCGAAGCCTCACATCTTCGAGCTTTGAGCTGAAAGTGGTGGATCTCTAAGGCCATTTTGTTTAAAAGAATATTTGATGCATATCAGAACTCAGATGAAAATAAATGAACCAAGTTCTTTGGAAGTGGCAGGGCGCAAAATGGTGCGAAATGAGGTGGAAGCTGACCATATGGATTGTTTATCATCAGCCGATGGGAAGAACTCAGAGTTGGTGGATCTCTTGGCGGAGGACTGGATGTTTTTGATTTGGAGTTCTCCGCGTGCTCCAACTTTAGACATGACCCTTGCCGCTATGTTCACAGAGGCCCTTAAATTTAGAACACTGTCCAATTGGCCTCGCAAAGGGGCTTGGTTTGCTAAGTGTTTCTATTGTCTACATTCATTGATTTGCAGGGATATTGTATTTGTTTTGGGTTTCAACAGTGTTGCCTTTTTTCCCCCAGGCCGCAAGCCAAGGCATTGCAGGTGATCGCACATGTAGGACATGAAGAAGCTGCTGTCAGATGCAAGCGCTGTGGCGTAAAATGGTAGGCCACAAAGTCAGATGTTTAAAGTTTAAACCAAACTGCAGCAAGCATATTTTCTGACAGCCCCGGTTTAGAGTGAACCTATCTGTTCATTCGCTCGCTCGATTTGTTTATATTTGTAACTTGTTTGAGCTTCCAAGTGGTGGGATGGATGGGTTCTCTTGACTAACCTTCGCGCAGCCCACTTTGGCACAGCTTGCATGCAACACGCCAAAGACCAGACCATCACTGCCATCACTCTTCTCAATTCAGTGCTGTATCAGTGGGCATCAGCTTAAGATTTGGTTTGGCATCATAAGCCGCAACAAAAGCTTGCAACATCTCGAACTATCACAAATTTCACAGGAGGTCCCGATTAGGCTTCTAGTGAACCCCTTCATGGCATGTGAGCTGTTTTGTTCTTCACAGCCTCTCAGTTGTTCTTTGACATCAGCATCGGGTGCATCATGAGGGCCGGTGGTTGGATTCTTTGCGGTGTGATCGCTGTGACATGCAGCTTCGACACTTGGTTTCAGAGTTTAAGAACCTTCTTCCTGTTGCCTGGCACATTTGTACAATACATGTGTTAGGTTTTGATGGTTTGGCATCATGTGGGGTGCTTGGGACATCAATTTTCCACAAGCCACGTTTCGCCGTTTCAGGACGCATGGCTTCCCAAACAGAGGGAGGTGCACCGCCAAATTGAGTCCAGTTGAGTCCATCCATAATCCACAGCATTGGGCCTGTCCTCGATCCCAGAGGCCCAGGCTTTGGTACTACCCCAGAGGCAAGGGACATGGTGAGCATTGTGAGCTATGGATAGCTGTGGCGTTTGACTTCATTTTGATGGATTTTGTGACATCCCTCCCTCTGCAAAGTGGTTGCGCGCATGTGGGCACTGTTCGTCAGGTGTGACATCTTCAAGAGAACATTCTGATCATTCTGCTCATAAATCAGCCCTTCTGTTGCCGAAGCAAGCTATTTCTGGCGCAGCCTTTCTGGCTCAGTCAATGTAGCGATGCGCCTCTTGCTGGCGCTCCTGGGGTGCCAGGTCACTTGGTGCCAAACTGGTGGCTCTTTCGAAAATTGGTTGAAAGCGCAGAAGAAGGAGGATGATCCTTATGAGTTTCATTAAATACTGACCATCAAAAATATATTATGCTTTTGTTTTGTGCTTATATTTATTTATATGTGGTTTGAGACTTGACCTTCATCAGGGACGTACATGCTGAGAGGGTGCTTCATCCATGCATGCCGTAAGTGAGGTGCTTGGTAATGCGATCGGAAGTCCCCTGAACAAGGCCCCGGACGAGCGCTGCACCGGCAAGAGTTGTGATTGTGATTGGTGGTTCAATTAGGATAATTAGGCAACGCGGCAATACTGCTTCTTTGAGGTGGGGCAGGGGCTAATCAGAGTGCAAGTGCAAATCAGTTAAGTTCCATGTTTTGATTTCAGTTCGGCTCCTGACTTCCTTGGGTCCACAGGGGTTTTGTTGTTCTCCCTGTGCTACCAGAACTTGCAAACTTGTTGAAGGCCATCGAGCTGATCAAGGGCCTAAAGGAAAAGGTAGAAGCAGATGGCGTGAAACAAGAGGAGGCCTACAAGAAGTACAAGGACACTCAAAGTGGGGGGCATTCGCAGAAGTTCTTGAAGGTATATATGTATGCATATGTACAGTATGTATATATTGTATGTATATGTATATATAAGTGCGTGTGTGAGGTAAAAAATATGAATAGACTGCTAGGGAAAACACGACAGGCGACTGATCGTCAGCTCCCAGGACTGGTGCGAAACGCAGACTGCTGAACTGCTCAGGGAGGTGGAGACACAGAAGAAAAGTGCTGACAAAGCAGCTGCAGCAACTCAGCGCAGCAGTTGCCTTACCAAAAAATGAACAAATTCCAAGGGTTTGTCATTTCCCTCCCCACCTGAATTCTAACCTCGGTATTCCGGATGATATTTCCCATGTGTGGACCACAAAAAAACAGATTCAGCATTTTTTCACCGGTTTTCATGGATGGCCCAGCGACCCACTCGGTCACTGAGGACATCTACGAGGCAGAAGCAGCTGTTGCAGCTTCTGCTGCAGCCGTGGAGAGACTCGCCTCGCAGGTGCATAATTTTTTCCACGGTGGTCAGTTCTTCAAAAATTCTTTGGGAATCTAAGGTGACCACCAAAGGATGAAAATTGGAAAAACCAATGGATGTAATAAATGGAAGTCGCAGATTGGGATTAGAATGCCCAGAGCCGTTAGCCTGATGGCCACGTCAATAAAGACATGTAAAACTGCTATGTTGGGGGCTTAAAAAAGTGTACAAGTTGGCCTTGGTTTGAGCATGCTTGGTGCTGGCAGATGGGCATGGTCCACGCAGCTACTCCTTGCTGTAATGTTGGATTGTACGTTGGGTTTCTGGAAAAAAATGTTTCAAGGAGACCATGGTGATGGCATAATAGAATGCGAACGCAGGGAGTCTGCATGAAGCAGGTCGCACGGGCAGACGCAAAGCTGCAGGGCGCCAAAGATGTCAGAGCAGAGGACTCGCTTGCGGGTGATTGGAGATACTGTATGGCTCCAGTGCCAATAGATGATGAGCTTGCGCGTACCTGCAGGGGCTTATTTTATCTTATTTTGGCATTGAAAATACCTGTTCCCACGCGATAGCTGATAGGACCATAAGGCATTCAAAGCCTCAGAAGTTTCACTGATGGACACCATCAGCACCCTGGACAAGGCTGCAGAGGCATATCCACTGGGATGGTTGATGGTGCCCGGACACAATGGGTCCTGGCCTTGAGTATGGGCGACGAATGCGACGATAGGTGACCATAGACATCATAGACTTGTACCAACGAACGCAACGAGAGTGCCTATATGTGTCTATCAAGGGTTTGAGAATGTTTGACGAGAGTTGGTCAGGGCCATGCCGGGCCATGCCGTATCCATCCGGCATCTCTCATGGCCCATGGTCAGGCAGTGTCAGGCAATGACGCAGACAAGAAGAAATTGGCTTTGCAGCAACTTGGCTGAAGCATTTTGCATACCAAGCTTTGGGATCGGTGCCATTCGGACGTCAGGGTCGGTGGAAGTCGGTGGACCCATTCAGACAGGAGCTTGTCAGTTTGTTGGCGGGAGAAAGGACGTCACTTACGTTTCTTAAATCTTTCAGTGTTGTTTTCATACCTTTTGGGAGCAATATCAGAAGTGTAGTGGTGAATTGCCGGCTGGGAGCAAAAGATCATACAAAAGATCATGCCAAAGTTTCGGTTGGCATCTTAGGCAGATGTCATCTGATGAGGCGGGATCCGGTGTGTGGGCTCTTCACACGCTGGCTATGACTATATAATACTATATAATACTATGTATGCATATATTCCTATAATTATATATATATAAATTTCCGTGCTGTGGACGCTCCATCCTGCCCAGGCCAACCATGCAACCGATATGCATCTTGGCTCGGAAATTCTGTGAGGGGATCCTTGGCCCATTGCGTGAGTTTCAGGCTGTCACTTGGTGTTTCCAGATGTTTTGCGCTTCGAGGCTATTGGGATTGGCAGCCATTGTGGACTCCGGTTCTGCAAAGAAGCCTGCCTTGCTGCAAGCACAGGACTGAAGACATGGTGGAAACCATGCACTGAGTGGAAGCTGATGGTTGTCAACTTTTTTGTAAAGGGAATTCATGGGAATTCCACCAGAAAGAATCGCCCTTTGGAGAAAGTGGGATGTGTGGAGCTGTGGTCAAATTGTTTTTGTTTTTGGAGCGTCCACAATCAATTGATTAAGTATCGGTTGATTCATTAACTAGTTGAATAATCTATCAAGCAATTAATTGAGAAGTTAAGGCTAGAAATTTTGATCTATATATTGGCTGTTGAAGTTGATCGCTTTGAAGGACGGTCTGGAGGATGAGGGCATGGAGGGAAGCCTCAACGGTGATATGCAATTCAGCTGCAGAAGCACGTCTGTCCGGGTTCTCTTCAAGACTATCACTCCAAATCACCCAAAAAATAAGGATATTCTTTATGATTATCTTATGTAATGTCCCCAATGCAGAAAAAATAGTCAACCAATCTAGTGTTTGCATGTTTTTGCCTCATGGGTGCCCAAATTTTGGTACATACCCACATGATCATTGCATCCAAGGCAGAACCAGGACCTGCTTGATCTGTTGCAGAAGATGTCAAAAGAGGCTGAGAAGCATCTCGCCGAACTACGGCAGAAGGAGGCTCCTTCCACTGCTTTGTGGGATATATATATATATTGATATTAGAATATAATATAGATTATATTAAATGATATCAGGATATATTATGATAGAATATGATATATGAGATATATGATATGTCCGACAAAATTGTGTACCTCAAACCGTCAAAACCCCATTGGCCCATGGTTTTTAATCACCATTTTCCCCATTAAAAAAACGGCATCAAAACGGTCGGTCAGACTTGAATTTTAGATCATTTTGGGGCATCTTAGGCAGCTCCGAGTGACATGGCCAAGCGTTTCGTTGTGCCAGGAGGAAGAAGGGCGTGCCCATGAGCTTCTCACAGCCACCAAGCTGTTAAAACGTACAACATCCTGTGGTCGTTAAGCAGGGGCATTTGAAGAAAAAACGAATGTGATGGGATCTGTTTAATGGGAAACGACTTTTGATGGTAAAAACCCTGGTGTCCTCAGTTTTCCCCTTCAACCAACCCAGTAACCAATTGCATGGAAAACACGTGAAACTCTAGGGGCCCAGGTCGTTCACCAACCAGCTGAGGCCTCCCTGAAACGTCAGCTGGACGAAGACGGTCGCAGCTTAAGCGCAGAAAAAAACCGACAGCGAGCTGCTACTGTGCTGAAAGCCAAGCTGCAGGGCGACAGGAGCTGGAAGCCGGACCATGTTTGATAATGTTTGAGACATGTCCAAAACATGGCTGAACTATGAAATAAGTCAAAACCAATCCATTGTTTCTTTGTGCAATAGGATTTGAAACTCTCAATTCTCAACGCGAAAGATTAGACGCCGCTAACAGATTTGCACGAAGAATCAATTAAGAAAATCAGCGACACAGCATGCAGCGAGGAGTGGTGCGGCAGATGGTATCCAAACAGTTCAGACTACTCTGAGGACAACTCAAGACGCATGCGTGCAGCCAGGTTGCATTTGACCAACAGGAAACTAGTGCGCAGATTCCTGCCAATCATCATATTCGAATGTGGATTTGTCCAAAAATACGGTACCCCTAAACCCAAACACCAAATGTTTTATCAGCCTGGCTAGGCCTGGTTTCTTTAAAATTGCAATTTTGCTGTAGCATCCTCAACCCTCTACTCCGGCCAATGCGGCCCGGGATAGAGTGGCTCAGGGCCTTGAGTCGTTGCTGTGTGAGACGAGCTGTATCCACCATTATCCATCATTGATTTTGCATGATTTATCATGATCTATGCGAGGCAAGCAGCTGCTGATGAAGAAGCGTCTGGAATTGGCAGAAGGCAGCAGAGTTTTGTTTTTTCCTTGATTTATTTTTGATCATTGGGGCGATTGTGGCCACGGAGTTGTTTCGTGTTGCGCCTGAAGCTATGGCGCTTCGCAGGAAAGAGCTACAAGTGCTCTCCGAAGCCGCCAAAGTGTTGCAGGGTGCTGCTGAGGTGCAGCAGTGGATAGCGAAGATTTGCGAATCATGTTGTGTCCAAGTTGGAGCGTCTCCCAACGGTGTCAGGGCGTGTCCTTTCTCCAGCTTAGCAAATCAAGCGCAACGAGGCCCTGGCAGCACAGCCCTAGTCAGAGAAGAGTTCAAGGTATGCCCAGAGTCTGTATCTCCCACCCACACACACACACTAGAAATGACATAATCTAAAAATGTCGGTTTCACTAGAAAACTACCAAAGGGGAAAAAATTGAAGGCGAGCAGCTTCCAGCTCGCAGCAAACGGCGCCCGCGTTGGTTGAGGCAAGAATGCGTTTGGTGTATCTTGGGATGACCTTGATTGACGTGGATTGTGCTTTTCTTTCGAATATCTTTGAATTAGCTTCTGTGAATACCTAAGATGATCAAAGTCCGCATCCACAGATTATCAAAGATGTGTATGAGTTGTAAGCTTGCACTGTGGCAAGGTTCCTCAGGACACTGACCGCTCTCAAGTGAATAGGGACGTTGTTACAGGAGCCCACAGAACCAAGAAATGAAGGGGCTCCAGAGCGAGGGCATGTCGTTGTGAAGCTCCTGGGGCGTTTGGCTAAGCAGCAACAGTCGCCAGTGCTGGCGCAGTTGGCAGCCGGGCTGATACTGTCGAATCCAGCGAGTTAATTACTCGTAGAGAGGGGATTATTCATCATTGATTCGTGTGGCAGCTGAGTCTGAATAATTACACAGACAGAGAGAGAGAGAGACTGTATGTACGTATATACACATACACGTATACATGTAAACGACCGACTGTAAACTGTAAACGTATAATTGTGACTCGTGGTTGACTCAGCTTAGATCAGAACGTCGCTGGCACTCCGGATTTGTTCAGAGGCCTTGTGCGTAACGGATCAGTGCCACCGAGGCAGGAAAGATCTCAACCGCTTTGAGGGCGCAGGGCGATCCTTTGGCCTCAGTGCGTAAGATGGTGCAAGATCTGATCCTAAAGATGCAGGCACGAAGCACTGAAAACTATGGTGAAAACAAGAGAAAATCATGGAAGATATGGAAGGTATGGAAGGCACTCAATGGACCTCAATGGATTAAACAGATGTTGCATGTGGAACGGAAAGCGCATACATATGTTGTGTTTTATGTGTTCGATGTGTTCTGCAATTTGATCATGATCGTAGCAAACGCTTTGAAGGATGGGATGCAACGAGAAGCATCTGAGGAGGCCTACTGCAAGACTGAAACCTCGCGCTCTGAAGCTCGTAGCTTCGGCGCAAGATTGCAAATTGCTTGCTCCCAAATTGGAGTTAGGATCACTTCGATTGATGTTGTCTTGGTATGTGATGTATGCGAGCGGTGCAATCCTGGACCGTTTTTCACTGACTCAACGAGATTTGGTTGGAGCCGTTGGAGTAAGTGTTTGTCGCGCTTGTTTGAGGTATCAAGTCGCTGCAAAACACCTTAGACACTGCACAGAGCGTGGCTTGGATAACTGCCTGGCGGACGTTACATGTTCCCTCATGTTTTTCCCCAGTTTTTCCCTGTTCAACGCAAAAAGATCAGGAAATTGACATTTCCAGCTCTTCTTCAACCCTGCTTGGCGCAGAAATCGACAAACAGCGGGAGGAGTGGAGAGCAGCATGACATGGCATGACTAGAGATGCATCACTGGAGGTTGAAGGATGACACTCTGAGCACATTGCCGACAGGAGCTAGAAGCCTTGGCCAAGGAACAAGCACAAATGACCAGCAGCTTGCATCCAATTATATAGATGGGCTTCCGGCACGGCTCGAACGTGGCAACATCTGGTGAAGCAGGGCCAATGCTTGTTTATGAAGGAACATGTCAGCTCCAAAGGAATCAAATTGGATGCACTCACAACATGACTGAGCCATACAGAGCTCAGGTGCACTTGATGAGATGAAGCAGGACTATGAAAAATCCAAGTTGGACCTGCAAAAAGGCTTAGAAGGCATCCAAGCTGCTTTGGAGAAGCTGCAAACCTACTACGGCGCGGGGCAGCCGGCGCTGATCCAGAAGAGCTCCGACAATAGTGCTGCTTTTGCACAGGCAGGTGTGGCATCCAATGTACGGTCTCTGTGCATGTGTGTCTTTGTTGAATTTTGTTGAAAAGTGTAAGCAAACATTTTCCAAATGAGGTGTGGAAGCATGAATTACTGTAGTTCGCCGTAAGAGTCATTTCTGGTTTTGCCTGACCTTTCTCTATAATTATACTGTAATGATACTGTTCGTGCTGCGACACCACCAGCTCATGAATCCAGAGTTCAGCCTCCAAGTAAGTGGCCCCTTTTTCGGAGCTGAGACTGGAATCACGTAGATTAAAGATGTTAAAGTCTTGGCCACGTATTGATACTACAAAGCCACAAAGCACAGATTCTTATCCGCAAGTGAGCTGCATGGTCCCGTGCACAAAGTCGCAGGTAGAGGAAGAAGCAAGCTCCAAGGCGTGCATCGAAGAAGTTAACTCGAGCATATACTTGAGCTGTCAGCAGCATAGGGAATTGCAGAATTGAGGACATGACGTGGTTTGACATGGTATGACCATGTACATATCACCTTAGAACTGTTCTGCATTCTGCTTCTGTATGACTTAGATCCCTGTCGTTGCAAGTGCAACGCAATGCCAGGAAGTTGCCATCATGGCCGCATCCATGGACATGGACGTGTCAGAGGCAAGGCACATCCGGCTGCCAAGCGGGCGATGTGGTTTGGCAATGTTCGGCGATGAGTGCGAATCGATGCACCTTATGCATCTGTATAATACCGGTGCATATAATATATATATATATGTATATATATATATTATACGTATGTATATGTATATAATTTATATATAATCATGTAATTAATATATATTGATTATGTATATAAATAGTTAATTAATGTACATATGCGTGTATATGGGTGTGTATATATATATACGCGCTTATACATTCTCCGTGTGTTTGTGTGTGCCGTGGTTATATGCATGTATTCATTATATGATATTATATATGTATATAATATATAGTGTGTGTATACATATGGAGAGAGAGAGTGTGTGTATATATATATATATATGTGTGTGTGTACACATATTAATACATACATGTACACATTATATGGCATATCATTCAATAATCATTCAATATTTCGTGAGTATATGTATGTGTATGCACACTCACTGTGTTGGGGAAGGCTTGGCCAGGCTTGGCTGATCTTGGCTGTTCCGAGTCAAGGCTGTAGGCTGCCATTCCGCATGGCTCAGGACCAGGCCTCATCCGATGGCCCAAAGGAGGACTGTGGCAGTTGCAATTCTTTGGCGTCACAATGGTCACCTAGCTTCGATTCACCTGGCTTTGTTTTCAATGACCATTGACGAAAACTACACTTTGGGTACCTTCCAGATTGTGTTCCAACCAAGCCTTGGCATTCATCACCAATCACGAAGTTGTTTTTTTGACACAGGATGAAGCGCAGAACTCTTTGGCTACAAGAGCTGCAGAAGCAGTGGCTGCTTTGCAGGAGGTGGGAAGGGTTGCCTCAAACAGCCTGAACCGCATTTCTCTTACCCCTATAGGCACACTGTGTTTGTGTCAGGTTGCTACCCCAGCAGCCCCAGTCGCACCATCGCAACATGTGGCGAGCACGGGTGCTGGCGCTGGTATCATTCAATTGCTGCAGAAGCTTGGCTGCGGTGCGTATCCTGTGGCAGCTGGCAGTGTGGATGGTTGTCACATGATGTCACTTGATGGTCAGAACATGATATACTTGTTCGCAAGTGTATGCCTGCTGGCTGATGTAAATCTAAGATGATAATTGGATGTAATTGGGATGGCAAATTTTTGCCCTTGCAGATCTTACATGTTGGGGCGGTACAAAATGAATGCTTTCAAGTTTGCAGAGGTTTGCAGATTTGTTTGTGACTGCTGGGTAGATCCACTTGCTGAGGGTGTGCGAGTCACGTTTTGCGGATAATCTTGCACAGCTGGAAACCCAATCCAGCGATCAGCAGATGCAGCAAAAGGAGCTGATGAAACAGATTCTTGGCTTCAGCACTGGGCCACAAGCTACTCGATAAAAGGGCAGAAACAGACATCAACAAAGCATCACGATCGCAAGAGCCTTTGAAAGATCATGGGCCAACAGCCGCGCCATTTCCTCAGGAACCAAATTTTAACGAACCAGAAGGACGTGCAACCTGAGTGCCACTTGTATCATGTGTGAAGGAGATTGTGTGAAATTGAGCTACGCATGTCTCCATCTACATGTGTGTGGAATCATATGGGATCGCCATGTCCATGGCAAGCTATGTCGAATATCCTGATCCTTGATCATCCTTGCGCATGCTTGTGGCTTCTTAGCCTTCAACTCCATGGAAGGAGCTTGAGGTGGAGCGCAAAACGAAAGACAAGAAATCCGCCGATGCCGAGGCTTGCCTCACCTCCAACTCGTGGTCGTAGCGCAGCTACTGTCCTATGGGATTTTTTGGGGCTCAGCTGGAGATGCATATTAAGCCCAGCATGGTTGATTCATGCTTTCATGAAATCGAAACTGTATGAATATGTGACAACAGCCGCAGTCCAGGTGCGCAGGCTGACGGAAGAACTGGAAACAGCCAAGAATGAGCTTCAGCCCTTGCAAGAGCCCCTTGGAAGAAATTGGACCCTTGGAATATCTTGGGGCCAAGGATCCTTTTGCAGCGGCAGGGGCTGTGCTGTGTTGAATGCCTCAGGTACTACCAGCAGGTCAAAGAGCGCTGTGACAAGCGAACCTCGCGGGAGGAGATCATGCGCAGAAGAGATCAAGAGATTGCAGGCAGCAGCCGAAGTTTCAAAAGCTTCAAACACAAGTTATATATCTATATACATACATACATACATATATATATATATATTTATTTATTTATTTATATACACATTAAGGTCATTAAAATGCATTTGAGGTGTGGGTGTTCTGTTCTTTTTTTTTCGGTGTCTTCTGTGATTACAGTCTGTGACATTCATTCATTTTGACATATTTTGCCATTTATTGACTCCCTTGCCCTGGGGGCCCCCTTGCCACACAATTGCGATCCAGCCATTGGCCATGCTGCAGGTTTGAAAGAGGCTTTGGCAGTGTTGGAGGGCGAGGCTTTGGTTCCTTGGCTCGGCAGCAAATCCTTGCATGATGGCACATTGCTGTGGTTGACATCGCTAATCTGAGGTTCAGGTGGAGAGCAACCGCGTGGCTTCTTTCCTTCAGCGTCGGGTATATTGATGGGCCTCCTGATAGTATCTCGAATGTTTCACGCTGTGGGGCACTTGGCGCCCTGCCAGTTCGACCCACAGTCACACCACTCAAGACCTTGTGTAGTCCAGGTAGTAGGTGGTGAAAAGGGAAGAAGAGCAGGGGGTGTTCGTGTCGGGGGGTTCGTTCTAGTACGGCTTACGGCTTGATTCTTAGGCTCCTCCAAACTTAGCCTAAAACCCAGCAGGCGGCAGCTCCGGACAGCACGTTTTGCTTCAGGACCAAGAATGTCGTGTCACCCTGGTGATCTGCCGTGAATTTTAGTCGTCCCGCATGATTTGCAGAGATATGCCAAAACCTGGTCCAGTTGGGACACAAGACTGAGTTTCAAAACAAATCATGGACTGGTTCCATTCACAAGCTGTTCTTTGGCTGAATTTACTGGTTATAGTTGCTTTCGACAGATTTCAACTGTTTTCTACAGCGGGATGGGAGGCGTTATTGAGTGCAGGCATGAGATATATCATGATATGTTTCTCAAACGCGTTCTACAATGTGGTCTTGGTGCGACTTCCCAAACTCAGCAAAGCAGGAGAAGGCAGCCTCGAGCCACGAGCTTTGATCCTGGACTGCGATGGTGTAATTGCAGATTCCGACGCTGAATTGCAAGATTAGTGGCTGCTACCCTGATTGCCCGATGTCCAGAGTTTGATATTTATTTGCAATGCAATCCCCTTTGGCAACTAAGGAGCACTTGCACAGGGAGGCCTACAATGAGGTTTTTGCGGAATTTGGCTTGGACACAAGCTGGTCCAAAGAGCCAGCCACTCAGGAAATGTTAGGACACATAGATCGAGGGGCACGTTTTTTCTTTCATGTGCTTCCAAGAAAGGTAATTTGAAGCTCCTTTAGGTTTGCTACGAGGATTCGTAAGTGTATGTAATGCAATGACCTATGCTTGCATACCAACTTGTTGGAGGCTATCATGTGCCAGAAATTGCCAGAATATGTCAGCATTATGTTTGCGACATCAATGTTGTAGAGAGTTGATAGGGTTGCAAGTATATAATATATAATATGCATGGGGCGTCTGATTTTGCGCGTGCTGCTTGCCGTTTTTCTTCATGAAACTTAAGTCATTTGCTGATTTGTTTCCGAGGTACTACGTCGTGTGCTTACTCGTTTTTAGCTTGTGAGGAAGGATTTGGTGGAGCTGTGTTACGATGATCTCCAGACGCTCCCTGAGGATGAGCTACAAAACAAGATTGGAGGAGGTACCTTGGTTGAAGATGTTGAAGCTCGAAGGAAAGACATCAAGAAGATTCAAGAATGCTAGTTCATGCTAGTTCATGCTACTAGTTGCTAGTGGTTTGCAAAACTTGAGGATGAAAACAATGTACATGACATGTTCAAGTATGTAGGCATGAGATGGCATGAGAAGCATAGATGTGTCATAGGCGTAAGATGCGTAAGCATACAAGTAAGACATCGCCCAACATCAATTGGCAAAATGAATCAAACTGATACATTTGCCAAATTTTGCCAAGGCAAACCAAAGATGAGATATCACTTTGGCATTGGCCTCGGACGCTCTCTGTGTAGCCTTGCCGCCAGTCTTTGCGGTCATCTTCCTCATGGGTACATCAATGTACCAGCTGACAATAATTGGCTCGCAACTCGCTGCCCAAGACAGGTATCCAAAGTGCTGGCAGAAAGAGTTTCGCCGTGCATTTTGCTGAGGTATTCATGGATGGCCCGCATCGAGTCTTGGCCCTGCTCCCAAAGAAGAAGCAGATCAAGATAAGCTGATCGACGCACTTCAGGATCGAAGACATCCAAAGATTTGACGCATTTGCTGACGTAAGGCATCGAAAAGCATCAAACTGTTTAGACTGTTTAGACTGTATAGATATTGCAGGATCGAAAGACTGAAATCTACCGGAAGTACGTTGCGCCCTTGCCCCAGCAACGTCGGCACCAGAAATAGAGCGCTGTAGTTTCACAAGTGTTGCTGACCTTAGGGATGGCCGCTCATCAGCTCGCCCGGGCATTGTGGAACTGATTGACACCAGCTTGGATCGTCCAGATTTGAAGAGCCTTTGCCTACGATTCGCTTTCGATTGCTGCACAGCCTTTGTCAGAGTACATATGTTGGAAAGAAAAAGCCATCAGTCTGTAGAATATCTCAGCCGTGGATGTATGACCGCTGGCTCTTGTAGCAGATGGCAGTGTGCTGCTCCAGTACTGAAGTTCACTTGTACTCCGTTCTGCTAATCCAGACACCAGAAGCCACTTGCATTCATTCATGGATTCCATTCACTCAGCCAAGGACAGCAATCTGCTCCGCAGCAGCCTCGACAACATCAGGAATGACAACGGACACAATTCTGGATGATATGATAGGCAGATCAACCTTTGGCAACACATATTTCCCAACCAACATCAAAGACCATCAAAGCTTGCCATTCCTCTTCATAGGCAAAACATGACAGTATAGAAGAATAGCAGCAGTTCAAAGAAAATTTTTGCAATGCATGACAGCAGCTGAAATCATGACTCAATGTTGTCCTTCACTCACCAAGGCTGGGACCCGTGAAGCTGCCCAGCAAGTATTGATGGCCATCCTGGGGGACCGCTATTGTTCTCCTTGCCCTTGGAGTGACTGAGATGACTCGGATTAGATGACAGCTTATAACAGCTGTACCGTGATTGAGCTCACTTTGGGTCAGAGTTCAGGAGGAGCGTTTGGACCGTTTCGATTTGATCCTCTTGGGCGATGACGTGAGTAGGACTGCAGAATCGAACAAGCTTGGTGTGACTGACATGTTTCTTCGGCTTGGTCGTCCATTTTCATTGCGCTCCCGCGCGCTCAGACGAGTTCATAAATGTTTTTACAGACGGTTCTCTGCGGAAAGGTGTGTCATGATCCTGGCTGAACAGGAAGAAACCTGACCCTTTGATCTACAGATTAGCATCTGAACGCTGCAGACTCAGCAGAGAACACCCACGGATAATGAAGAACAAGAGGTTCCATATCTAATTGTGGTTTGGCCGCCTGAGAGGCCAACCACCTTTGAGAGCGAGATTTAAAAACCGTGTTTACTCTTCTGGACTTTTCTTCTTGTTTTTCTTCCTACATATCAATTGCCCGGAAGTTGCATTTTGAGGCTTGGGAGTGGCCCTTTCAAACTGTGCAGTTGTTGAAGATTCAAAGTTACTTGGCTATTTTGGATGACAGTGGGCGGTGTGCTATATGTAGTGGCCCTCTTTTCATTGACTTATCATAAGATTTACAACGCAGTAAGGATCGGCCTGGAGGCGGCTTTGGCTCCAGCCTCAAGGGGAGTGCTGTGCGATTTGTGGAAGTGGGCTGATGGGACGTGATGGGCAGCACATTTGAGGCAGCCGGCATGAAATGCTACATCACCTACACAGATTCCACAGAAGGCCAGGTTTGCAGTGTCAGAAACTGCTAAGTTCAGAGATTGGTCTCACAGAAGTCAAGCATTTTTTAGAAGTTCCTTGAGGTCAGGATTTTGGTGGTGCAGTACAAGTAGTAGCTGACGCGACGCCCCATGCCTGCACAATGATTTGCTTATGAAGTGCTAAAACTATCCTCAGGAAACTGCAGCAGACAGCCATATGTTCAAGCGTGTTCCCTCATTTGCCAGCACTCTTTGGAAGCCAAGGAAACTGGATTTAATTAATATTTTTCCATTATTTCAATCCGAATCAAATTAAAGCAAGGCAAAAATTAATTGAAGTCATTTTGAAGTCGTAGTGTGTCGTAGTGGACATGAAGTATGATTTGGTAGTGTGGGATGACACATGCTCCGCACATCCCTGGGCACCATGACAATTCATGACAATTGTATGTCATGTGTCTCCAGGCATGTTTTCTGGCTGAGTTCCGCTTTTTGAATCTTTTTGACCATATTCCCTGGATGTTGTTTTCCTATGGTTGTCTCGAATGTCTTTTGTCATCGTTCAACATTCAAACATACATTATTCTCATTATTTTGCTGCATCTCTTAGTCTTAGATGCTATCTCGCGGTGCTGTCATACAAAATCAGCTTGGCGTTTTGTCCACGTGCGCATGAAAAAGCGTTTTAAGCCCCGTGTTGTTTTTTCAGTCAGTCCATGTCTACCAAGGGAAAAGTGCATGCAAACCTACCATAAATCAATTCAATGATGCTGCAAGTCAATCTCTGCCTTTACCTCTTCCTTTCCACGTCGATTTTCAGCGATGCTGTAGAAGGGCTATTCTGGTATGACTTGGGCCCCGCGTTATGTGACGCAACACAGAGATGACGGGTTTTCGTGCATTTTGTTATTTATCATGAAAACGCCGTAGTCTGAGTCTCAGTCTGAATCGGGAAACCACCGTTGGCAAACCTGGAACAACGCAAAGCAATCCAACGACCACTTTTTGGGCAGCAATTTGCTTGTTTTGAATTGCTTTTGCTGTTTCATTTCGGCAAAAAGACTTCATACAACAATAATGCCAAAACTACGGCAGAAAAATTAATACACATGTATATCGTCCATCATCATCATCCATCCATCCATCCATCCATCCATCCATCCATCCATCCTCCATCCATCCATCCATCCATCCATACATACATACATACATACATGTATTATATATATATATACATGTGTGTGTGCGCGCGTGTGTATACATATGTGTGTGGTTGTCTTCATGTATTGCATATGTGTTGCCAAAGTTCGGCTTTAGCTTTCTCTTTGGGTGGTCAGATGTTAGTGTTTTATCATATGCTGCATATGCTGCTAAAGTAAAATATAGATACGATAAGATATGAATGGATATGAGAAACTATCGTTATATATATTACTATTATTAGCAGTCGTATTATAATATTTATTATTTCTAGGCTGTTATATGCTATTATTGATGATGGAATCAAGCTTACATATTTATTTTAATTGATTTGAAATTATTAATGGGGTTAATACATTTCATGTTTAGAATTAACGGATATTACACTAATGTGTGTATGTTTAGTAACTCTACATGATATATATATATATATCGGTAGATACTATGTGATTATGAATGAAATCTATATAAGACATGTTTGAAAAATAGACCGTTTGTTGTAATAAGTATGACGATTCTGGAGACTATTTGGATTCAATAGTTTTGTATGGTTTGATACTTTGTTTTATATAGCGTTTAGAAAATAGGTTGTTTCTTTAATTGAAAGTAAATGATATGTGTTACTGTTAATATATCGAAGGATGTAATATATTAACGGACATCTATCTATCTAATCTATCTATCTAATCTATCTGTCTGTCCATCTATCTGATCTAATCTAATCTAAACTAAACTAAACTAAACTAAACTATCTAACTATCTAACTATCTATTTGTCTATCTGTCTATCTGTCTATCTGTCTATCTGTCTATCTATCTATCCATCTATCCATCTATCCATCTATCCATCTATCTATCTGATTGTACTTACTACACTATTTCGTACTCATAATATCTCATAAGGTTAATCGTTCTTTAGCATCTTTAGCTTGGAAAATCGGAAACTAGTGAAAACGGGCCTAGTGAAGAGTCTGATCATCTTACAGGCTTGCATGTGGAATTGTGGCATCTTTGATGGGCTAACATTAGTCTCATTGATGAGACCCATGACGCATGTTCCGACCACTAGCCTAAGAGTCGCTCTCAGGCTCAAATTCGTTCTTGGGCCAAGAATCGTTCTCATGCTAGGAACCGTTCTTTCTCTAATTTACCGTTCATTATCTATGTTTTTTTGAAGGCTCGTTTTTTCTGGAAATTTGCTCTGTTGTTCTCAAATGTTCTCAGTCCAGATTCGGAGAAAAAATGGTTGCCAGAAAAAAAGGGGGAAGGTGAAGGCTGGTATTGTAGCACAGCTGCTACTATGTGAGGCTTTACACATTTGCAACTTGAAGGTGCGGTGCGAACCTGGCACCAACGGCTGAAAAGAATGATTCACAGGCATCCCTTCCAAATCCACAAAATCGCGGTTAAGAACTGTTTTCTGATGCTATCTGAGATTCATTTTTTCTCCAAGAAATGTTATTTCCCCAAGGATCGTTCTTATGCCAAGAACCGTTCTCACATGTCAGGTGAAGATGGTTCTTTCATTGTTCTTGCTCTAAAAAGTGTTCTCGGGACAAAGCTGGCAGGATCTGGCAGGTGATATTTTTGATAAGCGATTTTTTGAATTTTAAGGAAATTTAGGATCTGGCAGGTAACATTTGTTTCTTCAGCGATCTTTTGAAGGGAAGTCCGCCATTCAATCCAGTGGCTGATGGTTTCGGACTGGGTTAGAACAGGCTCCCTCCGACCTAGTATCGACCCAATATATCAACCCCTTTTTAGGTGCCAACATTCATTGTGACGTCTGAATCTCTTGCATCCGTGGAATTCTTCCAAGACACGCCATTTGAGACATGGATCAAAATCTGGCCCGTGGAACGGTGAACACCGCACTATTGCAGTATCTGCATGGCAGAAAGAACAAACACACATTTAATTGATATCATTTAGAATGGTGGAATCCACAATCTTCCATTTTTTCGAGCTAGCTCAAAACGTGTAGCTGGCTCAATTTCATCAGGGGTATGTCTTTGACAGTCACCTTGGATTGTTCTCGTTGTTCTCGTTGTTCCTAGGATTGTTGTCTAACGGATTAAAAGTGTTCTATTGATCTATATAGTTGCAAAAGGTTTTTTCCCTAGGAACCTTTGATTTGATATTTGAACAGATACACTAGCTGGTGCCATCGGATATATTGCAAGCAAATCCCTCGTATCCCCTCGCTAGGTGTTGGCTGGTGCAGTGTTGCGTTTCGCCAGATTGCAATGATGCAGCTGTTCGACCTAGTCCATTCAGTTCATGCGGGAGCAGTGCAGTTTATCGCCGGCAATGAATAGTATGCGAAGCAACAAAAAACAGGCACTCATAGATTTCCAGAGATAGAGAGAGAGAGAGAGAGCAAGGGAGAGATGTCCATACATGTCCAGTCTGATTGAAAAATCAATATATAAACATCAATTAAATTCATTTAATATATATAATTTTCATCTTGTTGAAGTGATGCTGTAATCAATCATTGTAAATCATGTTCTATCTTGTGCAATCGCACCAGCTGGGACCAGCCAAGTTGCTGGGACGACGCGATCATGGCGCCATATGGCGCCTGTGGCATGGAATCGTGCCGAGGCGCCATCAGATCCAGTTGTGGTACCCTCCGGTCATCATGGCTGGGAAATCCCATGAAATCCCCCGTTTTCATGGGGAAATCCATGGTATGAAAGGAAGATGTTCCATTGCCAAGTTTCATTACCGGACCCTGAGGGTAAACCATGGTAAACCCAGAAAACCATAGAAAACCATGGACCATGCTGAATTACATCCAGCTGTCCACCTCAACGGCCGAGGTGACGGACGTGGTCGTTGTGCACCTCAGGCGGCGCGTGCTGCAGGGAAATTCATGGCCATGTTGTACGCTGAGGGATTCTTCTGGATGTGTAGACAATTACATACAATTACTGTTTGAGCCGGAGGCCTGGCAGCTTTAGCATGAAAGCATGATAAAACGTGTTTCTTTTTGCTTCTTTTCATGAGGTCGAAATCAGTCCGGTTCCAATTGTAACACACCAATGCTATAAAGTTTACACCATTGAACCACCTAGCCTTGGCGAACGGTTTCTGAAGATGTCCCAGTAAAGGGACTGCTGTTTTAGTCGGCCTGATGAATTTTTGATAGGATCTTCATAGATCCACATTTCTGGAAATTAACCGCCCGCCACGACGTTTCAAAACGCTTTCACCAGAGACAGACATGACACCACTAGCCAGCATGATCTTACAGTTCACCAACCCCTGTTCCATAAATGTCCAACATTTCTTGGCTGATAGTATAGTCATGATATTTTGACTGTACATGTTTCTATTGGCTCAGAAATGCCTGCAAAAACAAATTGCCAAATCCATATGCGGGTTTTCTGCAACGATTCGCCCCATCCAGCTGACTGCCCACTAGTGGGGGTGCCGATTCGAGTTCAGTTTGCTGGGGTCCCGTTTGTGAGTAGGTGCCGTCTAACCACCCATAAAAGCATAAAACCTTTACATCTCCACTTTTTCTCGGCCATTTTTGGCAGCTTTTTGCATCATCCAACATCATCCAAGACTCTCCACTGAAATCCGGTGGATGAACCCGCCAATGTTGCGGCTGGTGGACAACGCCTTGGAGCTGTGGATGGTGCCCTGCGAGTCGGGCCACTGTCTCTACGCGCGCCGCGGGCCAAGTGCCGAACTTCGCTCCGAGCGAAGTTCGGCGCCCTTGGCGTTGAAGCTGCGGATGATCAAATCGGCGCACACCAGGTGGGGAACATTTGTTGCAGCTCTGTGATTCATCAAAATAGCTGGTAAATGGATGTTCATTCCACTAAAAATGGTATTAATAGGTATTGATCCATACCCATGTGACTTCAACTCTGACTTAAACATACTAAAACCATGGAAAAGGGTGGAAAAGGGATGACAGAGGGGGAAATTCGCCAACAGGAATAGGGATGTTTATCGATATTCTTTCAAAGATGGGCGCGGGTCAAAATGCACGACCCGTTGTGAGCGACGGATGAACGGGCTCCTTTCAGGATTTAATTATCCAGTTGTTTTTGACTTTTACTTGCATCTAAGATGAGATTTCTTTACGACGGTTTCGAGGACTTTGGCCAAAGGTGATCGCAACCGAAGGTTTGTCGGGGGGAATTTCAAAATCCCCAACTGGACACTGGCGTGGATATGTTTGAGTAAACACCGTCAGTGTTCAATCCAGCAAATGACAGCACCGTGTCAGACTCAAAGTGGACATAACCCGCTGCGGAACCTTTGCACATCCTTTGCGCTTGTGTTCCTTTGATGGTGATTGGCTGATGATACACGTCTTTAAGCCTTTGACCAATGGGCTTCACCCCTCAAAAATATGAACAAATAGTTAACAATGTAATAACAACAGTTTCTCAACGGAAAATATGGGTGATTTTAGATTTGGTCCCCAGTTTTGTTCCTTCGATGCAGGCCGGGCGAAAGATTTCCTCAGAGGTGCCAAATGCTTCATTCTCAAAGAATGGGGGGTGAAACCCAACGTTAAGACATGTTACATGAAAAAAAGGTGAAATTGACCTAGTGCACCTGCACAAACGTTGGTTTTGACCTCCACTAAAAAGGAGGGATCTGAGCCACGCAAAAATGTTGGATTGAAGAAACATAGGGGTTCACTGGCAAGAGTTCGGATTCCAAACAATAGAAAGTGCAAAAACGTCAAAAAACTGTTGTTTCCTATCAACAATAGGGATTGAGGCATTTAATCGTCAGCATCCAACAGCAATACAAAGCGATGCACATAGCTCTGCAGGGGTATGCCAAAATTGAATATTCCCGAATGTGGGCACGCAAGCATCTTGAATGATTCTACATCAATATCCTGATCATGTGGTTGCTTTATGTTGTTTTTTGGGATGTGAAAACCAGCCATCAGCTTTCTTCAGCAGTTTTGCCACAGAAAGCAGCTGATGACACCGGCACCTTCAATTTCCGATGAGCGATGGGGGCTGTCTGCAGGTGTGGCAAGCATTGTTTGGGTCTTCTGCAAAAAGATCTCTTGAACTGGATTCCTGCTGACCCTGCCCAGAAGGTGCCGATCGGATCAGCTGTCACCTCGTGTGTTTAGATATGGAGCACCCACCATCAAGCCTCACAGCACCATGGATGAATAGATTTGAAGAACATCAACTGTGGCCTTACATTTGGTCTGGGATTTTTTGATATCTGCCCACCTGCCAGGTGAGGGCCTCTAGATTTTAACAAAACTGCAACTCAATCTGTCCTTCTTCCTTTTTCTCCTCGTCTACTCCTCTGCCAGCTCGCCGTGACACAATGGGCAGATAGAAGGTCAGTGGGTGGGGGGTCACTCGAAGAAAGTATTTTTTGTGATCCACATACATCCAGATCATTAAGCGACTCACTTTCCCGACAGAGATGAGTCAAAGTTCGGGTGCAACACCAAGACTTTGAATTGTGCTACAGCTGCTACAATAAAAATGGACTGAAATCATTCCGTTGGACATTGGACAATAAAAATTTGCCACTTCAGCTAGGAAACTGTCAAATCAATAAATTGTCATACCGTTTGAGGATGTTCACTGTGAAAAGATCCCGCTGCCAACAGAAACGTGCCACTTCTACTGGCAAAATTGGAGACAAGAACCCCTGAAGCATCGCAAAGGTATGAGTCAAGATTATCAACCGCAAAAGGGATAGTTGAATGCTAGAAACGCATAGGAATGCCATGCAGTGCACTATCAAGGGTCCAAAAAGGTATGTACTAGTGCCCTTGAATGGCTCGACGCATATCCATGTATCAATATCTATGTATACAGTGTATACAATTACACGCATATGCTGCACCCCCCCTTCATGGTACGCATAGTCTGATTGAGATACGTTGAGACGTATCTCTATGAGTCATGGGACAATATCCCAACGAAAAAAGATCATACAAAACAACAAAACTCACCAACAATTTGAAAACCTAGGCCTACACAAACATACCCATCCCAAATAGTCATGAGTCATGAGACTATTTCCCCCCAGAGAAGGGGAAAAAAAACAAAAGCCAAAACTGAACGGGAAAAACAGTTTGCGGACCGTTTGAAGACTCCGAACCAAATTAGTTTTTAACAGACACTCTTTATTTAAAGGATGAGGATTTCTTGAAGAAAAGGAGAGTTCCTTTCAAACATGTAGCATGCATTTGATCAAGAACAAGTAGTTTTCCTTCAAGAAACACATGTCATTGAGAACATGTCCAGGAACTGGTTTTCAAATAAACATGTTCCAACATGTTTCATGTTGAGTATGCTACAGTATGCTGTATCCTTTTTTTGGGGAAATTGTGGTATCCATGTTGATGCGAGAAGGCGATGGAGAAAATCATGTAAAAGATGCAGCATGTCCTTGAAAAGACATGCAGGCTTTTTCTTCAAACAAACACCTTGAGGAAATTAATGTGTTTTTCAAACATGTAGTACTTGAAAGAAGCCCAGTGTTTGATTAAAGGAACAGTTGTTCATTTGAAAGATGCAGTGCTTGTGGGGGCATTCTTTAAACCGAAGACTCATCATTCGAAGCATGCACTAAAACGTTCAACATATTGGAGTATATGATATGTTTACGTTTCAAGCACTACATTCCATTTAAGGAAACCGGATGTCTTTTCAAGGGTGCAGCATTGCCTAAGATAGCATACTACTCAATTATGTAGCATTCCGTGAAAAAAAGAGGTTTCAAGTCAAAACAAAAGATTTAATGTGAAAGATGCAGTATGTGTTGAGACAACCATGTCCTTTTGAACAAGGATCTTTCATTCTAAGCAGGCTCATTTTAGAAAGCACAACAGTCCTTTAAGGAAACGATGTTTTGCAATGATTAAGTTTCTCCTTGAACAAGTGAAGGGCTCCTTTCAAGAAGGTGTGCTTTCCGTTTTAAGAAATAAAACATGTTTGCCAGTCACTGCTCAACCCAGCCACGCCTCTCTTCCCAGGCCCAGGTACCAGTGACAAAGTTTCTGATTTTGCCCAGTACCCTGCATGTTCTCGCAATCCCATCTCCACATCAATTGTCTCAGGCTGAATCACTCCTTGTCTCAATGCTCAATGAAACAGGTGTGCCCATATAACTTTTGAGCCAGGCACGCATGAAACAAGAAATATGGTAGACTTTTGGAGGATACAGGATGCATATATCATATATTTGTATAATTTTGTATATATTTGTATCAAATAAATTCAATGAATATACTCACGACCTTGACCCCAACAGTTCTTTTTTATATCAATGAACTCGTCTCGCCAGGTGGGGCAGCAAGCAGAACTGGCGGCTGCCGTGTTGTGTTTTCATTTGCTTCGCTTGAATGAATGGCTGCAGCAGCCCAGCGCAAGAGCTGAGTCCACAGGTGTCTTGGAGACCACTTTGGGCAAGGCAATCATCAATTTTGTAGGTGCTTCATGGTGCTTCCCATTCAAGAACCAGGGGCCAGGGTCTATGAGATTCACAAAACGACATTTGGCGAAAAAGAATGAATTATGTCTGTAATTATCTATATGTGATCCAGTGTCCTTCTTCACATTTCCACCAACTGATCGGACACCAATTTGGCGTTCCATCCCAAAGATGTGTTCGCACTGCGATGCTACTCATCCAAGAGAAAAACGGGTAAGGTCACGACAACTAAGGAATCCTATTGATCAACCAGACCCTGCACCACCAAAGATGCCTTACATTCATACGCATTCATACTCCATCTCTGCGTCTATACAAATAGAAAAGGATAGAAAGGGATAGAAAGCCGAGAAAAGGACCAAAACCATTTCTCCCATCTGGGTAATGCAGGAGATCGTGATGGAGAGCTGGGTAATGCAGTTAATGCAAAAGAATGCAACATCCCCACGTTCCCCCACGGTCTCCTCTGTTCCTGTTTGAGTCGTGCCCTAGCCTCTTAGCCGTGCCCGATTGGCCAAAAGCACAGGTCTCCTCTTCCGGATGCGTAGCTGGAAACGTGCCTGGAATTTCTTCCAGGTGCGACTGTTGTGCTTTTTAGGGGCCAATAATAAATGGATGCCACCTGGCGTTTGTTGCAACGAAATAAAACGTGATTTGGGGCAGACTTTTAAACAGACGTGCTAATATTTAAATAATTAGGCTAGCAATGGTGTTGCCAGGATGTGCCAGGTAGGGTTTCTTTTGGTGTTACCTACAAACCGGTGGTTTAGGGAATTTGGGGGCCTAGGTCCCTAAGCTGGAAAAAAGAGCTGCGCATGTTCGGCTGGAAAGGCATCCGGCAATAATTCAAAAAGTTAAAAAGTATATTTTTTGACTTTTCAACTTCCCTCTCACAAGATCCCCCCGAACATGAAGGGATTGTCAGCATATAGGGGATTGCATCACGATTCAATTCCAAACTTGATAATTGAAATCATGGATTTGCCCAGGGGTGCCCTCTACTTTACTTTTCTTTGGTGAGATTCAAACCTGCCGTCCCCAACTGAGCTAAAGCTTCGGACAAATTTTGATAAAAGATTGATGGGCTTCAAAACCATCCAGACCCTGCCCCGTCCCAGTCGCTTTCTCCGACCCACATCGACCCACTATATGTTGCTCTTGGAGGATCGTTCCACGTACAGGGGTGGCCATCCAAGGCGATTCTCTGTAGGTGTTGGTATGTGGGTTGGTATCAAAATGGGAGATGCGCCATTGTAGCGGCCATTACAGGGTACCACCCAATTTTGAGACAAAGAAACTGTTCAGAATATATATGATCACCACCCCTTTAGGCTAATTGCAAGCAGGGGGGCGTTCCAAAAATGTAGATTGCAATTTTGCCCCCTCGGAATTTGACCGCTGGGGTCATGCTAATTGCAAGCGTGGACCCCCCCAAC
>Ga0126342_10003882_pt1 | contig 25110 bp, 34 predicted proteins | sample Cyp1metagenome_FD_92528 | JGI IMG/M metagenome (GOLD analysis project Ga0126342, IMG submission 92528) | Coral microbial communities from Lord Howe Island, Old Settlement Bay, Australia - Cyphastrea 1 metagenome | ecosystem: Host-associated > Invertebrates > Cnidaria > Coral ...
ACATAACATACATAACATACATAACATACATAACATACATAACATACATAACATACATACATACATACATACATACATACATACATACATACATACATACATACATACATACATACATACATATATATATATATATACATATATATACATATACATATATGATATATATATATATATACATATATGTATATATATATACACATATATATATATACATATATACATATATGAGTAGCGGAAACAATATGTACAATTTAATGCCATGCACAATTAGGGTCGCCCCCTATCGGTTGTGAGGCTTCTGGTATTCCCGGAGGTATCACAAATGGGGTATCGGTACAGGGTCGTCCCCTACCGGTTGAAGGTTTTGTGCAACCTCGGCAAGGCCAAGGCGAAGCAAGACTAAATTAGTATTAATTACAATAATTTTGTGGGTTACTCATATAATATATTATATCCATATAATCACCCAAACAGAACATCCCAAGAAAAAATAAAGTGTATATATAATATATATATATATATATAATATATATATATATTATATGTATATAATATATGTATTATTATATCCCTATAATACCCATCCAGGTTGAACCAGGACTGCTCCAAGAGGCCACATCAGCTTTCTGCGCCAACGCCAACGCCAGGGCCCTCGGCCACTGCGGAGGTGTCGCTGAAAGGAGGGCGGTGACGGCGAGACCGAGGAGCTGCGGGGTGCGCAGCGACAGACCTGCGGACCGTGGAAGGCGTTTCAGTTATGGCCCAAAATACCAGTTATAGCTGCTGAATGGATGATTATTCTCCCAAACATGGTAATAATAAATATAATAGGCTTTGACACCCATCTGCATATGTGTATATATCTGGGAAAATTCAGAATAACTCACCAACCTGAACTGGTTGGTGGTTTTAACCATCTTTAACAATATCAGTCAATGGGAGGGATTATCCCATATAATATGGAAGTAACTATCCCAGATATGAATTGGTACAATGTGGTGCCCCCTAGTTATAAATTGGTTTATAAACCCCATGACAACTATAGTTATAAGTATCATATTATAGACCATAGTTATTGGAGTTATAAACCAACTTAACTATCGTTCGGGGGCACCGCTTTGTACCAAGTCACATCTAAGTCACCCCATCTATAAAATGTATAATCCCATTGACATAACCAGTTATAGCCATTTATAACTAATGGCCAAAACTAGCCCCATGAAACATGAGGATTTACAATGGTGCAATGATGAATATCGACTAATAGTTAAACTATACTAAAATGTTCACCATATAGTTAAGTTGGTACAAAGTGGTGCCCCCGAACGATAGTTAAGTTGGTGCAAAAAACTCCAATTTCACTGTGGTTTATGGTACGCAAATAACTATAGTTTTCATGGGGTTCATAAACCAATAAAAATAACGTTTGGGGAGTTATGGAGTTATGATACTGTGGTTTATGGATGTTTATGGTACTTATAACATCAATAAACATAACGTCACTGGGGGCACCACATCATATAGGTGAAACTCTATTCCCAAACTTAGCTCATTGGCTCCATGCTGTGAATCTAGAGGATTCGTGCCGATAGAGTGCCCCCGAAACAAGATCGAAAAGTAAAAAAAAAAGCACTAGAATAGTGGTGAAGTCTATCAAAATATAGATAGTATCTATAGATAAAAACCAATATGGTATACTTTATCTATCTTGAAAAAACTGCTTCATACTTTATCTATCTTTTTCGGGCTTGCTATAAACACCCAATTGACTTCACCAAAAGTCTTTCCATAATGAAGTTTATGGTTTCACCAAATCCAAAATCATATTATTTGAGTTTTCACCGATATGATATGATATCATGTTTCATCATGGTTCCCCTTAAAATCCCATTAAGTTATACCCATAGTCAATATTACCCTATGGATCCACTAACATAGCTATGGCAAATCACCATCTTGAAGTTCGGTACATCAACGAACTAAAGGTGCCATGTTCAATAGCTATGTAACAAATTCCCAGAAGGTATCCCATTCATATCCCATTCATATCCCGTATAAAGTCCCGTTAAATCTTGATAAATCCCATTGAATCACTATAAAATCACTATAAAATCACTATGCAAACTGTCGTGCCGTTGACCCTTGAAACGTCACTCTACCATGACCTGCCGCTGCGCTGCCGCGCCGAGCAGCGGATGGACTCCTCCAGCAGGGTCAAACTCAGCGGCCAGTGCTTCATCTCGCCGGCGCAGGCGATGGCCGTGCCGAAGGAGACCTGGCGAGCTACTGAAGTTGAATATATGGTTAATATACTGTTAATAATGGTTAATATATGGTTAATATAGGGTTAATATACTGTTAATAGTGGTTAATGATAATTACTGGTTGGTGGTTTTAACATGTTTTAACCATCTTTAAAAATATGAAAGTCAATGGGAAGGATGACATCCCATATATTATGGAAGTAGCTATCCCAGATATGAATTGGTACAATGTGGTGCCCCCAAACGTTATAAATTGGTTTATAAACCCCATGAAAACTATAGTTATAAATACCATAAACCATAGTTATTGGAGTTATTTGCACCAACTTAGCTATCGTTTGGGGGCTCCACTTTGTAGTCATTAAGTAGATACAAAAGAAAAAAAGGGGTGACGGGATTGTGTAAGATGTTGGGAGGTAAAGTGAAAACTCTTTGTTGACATTCATGTTCGTTGGTTGGTATTGATCCATCGTCAATACTGATCAGATCCTCAGTTTTCATGGTTATGTTCTCAATTCTGTTGGTTGCAAAATCTCTTCCTGTTGAGGTACTCAAGTACCCGGGGGTTGGGGCACACATCAAGGCTCGCTGATTGGATGCTTCATCGCACTTTTACCCATGTTTGATCATGTTTGCAGATTCAAATGGTAGTTTTTGAGGCTTAAAAACCAAAATCTGCCACATTTGGCTGGTAAATCACCATTCACCACACGTCAAATTCCAGTGTGTGCTGGTGCTCTAGAATGCGGGATCGCCAGCAACTTAGGTTGGTCTTTTAACTCCAAAAACTTCCGGATTTGTGATTTACCTACAGTATAACTAAACCAACTTGAATATAAGTGGTCCCACTTCTTGTATTGGTTTCACGTTAATCATCATAAACTAGCCATTGAATCTCTGGTTGGTGTTTGAACCTCCCATATTTTTTTTTGTTTTTAAGTCAATTGCGATCATCATGCTCGTGGAAGAACATCTATGTCTGAACATGGGTTATACCACCCAAATGCTTGGGGAAAATGTTGATATCAAATTTTGGGGGCTTATTTTCAGCCAGAAATAATTTTATCATAGATCCATTAAATGTCCTCAGTATACGTCCATAATCTTCCATATAGATGTTGATTATCCCCACTATATCATCCACGAAGTTACAAAAAAAAAAACTAATGTGGGTAACACAATAATAAACCATCCCCCAGTCGTAACCATTTTTATAGGTGCTATAAACCATTCTCAAATGGGTGGTTTATGACATTGTTTTACCAACATTAACTATACAGTTCTGGCCCGAGTTATACCAGCTATAAGTACTAACAAGTCACCCCATTTATAGAATGCATAGTCCCATTGATGGGAATTGATGGGCTGGTTTATGAATGTTTATGACATGGTTTTACCCATATTACTCTCTGGTAATTTAACATAGCTATTGAAAATGGCCATGGAAATAGTGGATTTTCCCATTAAAAAATGCCATTTTCAATAGCTATGTTAAATTACCAGAGGGTACTCCATTGGCACCTCGTTGGGATGCGGCTTGCGCTGCACACCGCCCTGGCCGCTCTGGCCGCCCTGGCCCGGGCCGAAGGCGAAGAGGGCCAGAGCCAAGGCCCACTGATGCGCTTGCCGCAAAATGTTCATGGCCTAGGAGGGCTGGGGAAAACTACGGAAATATAGGGAAAAGCCATGGAAAAACATCAGGGAACATGTATGGAAATATATGGACTTAAATGATGAAATTTGAAACACATATGGGAAAACTATGGAAAACATATGGAACAACCATGGAAACAGTTGGGGGAACGGGGAAACATGTGAACTCGTGTGAACATATTAAGAGTATGGGAAAAATCACATATATCCTTTGTTCCTGCTGATGAAGATCAAATCTGCCCTGTGGGTCCAATAATGCCCCCGTTTGCCAACGAGAAATGATTCACAAATCACCTGGAGCCATCCACAGTGTTCATATGTACTATAGATAAGCCATAAATACATACTGTATGTATATATATATATGTATATATATATTATATACATATATATATAATAAATATATATATATATTATATTATAATATATATATATCTACTCTCTTGAACCTTTAAGTCGTTTAACCCAAAAAACACTTAAACAAAAACTGAAGATGTCTCCAAATCAGCCCCAAAATTCCAAGGCACCGCGTTGTGCACCGCCACCGTGCCATGACGCTGGTCTTGCGCCGTGCGCAGCAGCTGCAGCGCCAGGGGCCAATGCGAAGCGCTGGCGCTGATGGCGGCGCTGTAGGTGAAGGCCTTGACATGGATGGGCCGTGTCCAATATCAATCCATGGGCAACTAATAATCAGATTGTGAATGATATTTGGAATATTCATCCAAATTGATATATAATGATTTGGAAATATTTGGAAATATTTGGAATGATCAATTCCATATTGATCTATAATCTGTTCACAGCCCATATTAGTTTGGGAATATCACTGAAGATTTGGGGGTTTCCTTAAATGGCGGATCCCCAAAATGGATCAAAATAGCTGCTTTAAATGGAACATCCTATTAAAATGGATGATTTGGTGTGTCAAAAGCCTGGTACCCAGGTCCGGTAGGTACCCTAAGTCATATCTGGTTACTGGATGGTTATTCCCCCAGTCATATGGTAGCAGGTTTTGACCCATCCCAAGTGATTTTTTTAGTGAATCATAGCATCCCTAAGCCTTGCAACTGATGGGCGATAGGGACAATGGCCCCAATTTGGGGCAGCTCGTAACTTTAGGTTCACTAACAACGATATGGCCACAACCTTAGACTACAGTTATGGCCATTTATTAGTTATACAGTAACTGGTTATAAGTGGGATTATACATGTTATAAATGGGGGTTTCTTAGTACTTATAACTGGTATTTCGGGCCATAACTGTAGATACCCTATGATCTACGAAATCCAGTCCATTCGAATGACAGGACATTGACGAAATTGTCCTTTATTGATGGCTGAAATTATCCAGCAATTCACCTCTACCAAACCAAGCTTTGCACATTTACAACATTCAGATCAAATAAGGGGACTACCCTCTCAACTACCCTCTGGTGATCCGACATTGGCATGCCAAATCTGGCTTTTGCAAAGGATGGTCCAAAAAAATGAGGCTTTTCAGTTCTTTGCCTTGGCATGTCAGTCTCACAGAAAGTATATCTTCGTCCAAACTCATGGCCCAAGCCAAATTGAGGATTGTTGCAAGTGAGGCTCCGAAAAGAGGAAGAATGGTTTGCTTATGTATAGAAAAACAACTATATAGTTATTAGTATTGTAAATTCATGGCCATGAGTTCAAATGATTTGCAAATTCATGGCAAGTTCATATCATATATTATATATATGGCCATCTGGATTGTATTTTAAAAAAAAACTATAAATATAAATGACCATCTACTATGGTCATCTATAATATGATAGGTAACCATACCAACTATAACTATCACTATAGATGGTCATTTGGTGAATCCCATGTGGAAAATCCAGGAACCAACTCATAGAGGGGCCCATGACTTCATTGCTTCACCCCGAGTCGCATCCACTTCATCACCTGCTGCTTGTAACAACGCGAGCGCCTGGTGCGATTCGCGATTTCTGGTTGCTGGTGTCAACCAGAAAGAGTTGGGTAAGTTGCCAAGTAGGATCACAATCACAGTTTTGCTCATGCAAAATCATGCAACAACACATGCACGTAACCAGCAACAATTTGCCAGTATCTCCCAACTCCTCCACACTAAAACGAAAAAAACAACATATCAACTCATCAAAGCACCTGTTCCCATAGATCCAGTCCGCGCAATGCGCTGATGGCGGTCGCGTAGGTAATGACATCTGCCTTGATTCCTGGCAGGGCTGCGCCATGGGATCAACTGGTATACCACGTGGGCCTCCTGCGATCATCTCAGAACTGGAAAAGCTAAGCCTCTCCCGGATCAACTACAGTGAAATGGCCATGGCTATTTATTAGTTATAACTGGTGATTGCCTACAGTTATGGCCCGAGTTCTACCAGTTATAAGTACTAAGAAAACCCCATTTATAACATATATAATCCCACTTATAACCAGTTATAACTAATAAATGGCCATAACTGTATGGGATAAAAAACATGTTACAAATGGGGTGCCTAAATTGGGCGGAACTTTTTCGATTTTTCATCATCAAGTCATTGGGGTCACCGAAAAATTCAGGATGAGCCGAGCTGGTAAAGTAACTTGCCGTTTTGCTATTGAAAATGGTGACTTCGAAATCGTTGATTTAGCCATTGAAAATGGTGATTTACCAAAAGTTGTTTGATGTTTTTTTGTATGTTTAACAGCGGGTATGGCCTTTAAGTTAGACCGATTCTCAAAAATTGATCCATAAACCCTCCAATCCAAGATATCCAAGATATCCAAATCTTCCCGTATCCCCATGACCCATATTTTGTGTAAACAAAAAACCTCTCCCAATGAACAGTTTTGTCCTTTCATTGGTTGGAAAAGCCTTAGTAGCTCCTTGGCTCCCCTTTCTTGATAGAGAATACATGGATGCGACCAGAGCTCAGAATCGCTCCTAACCATAGATATGTTTTTTTTTTAACTATCTTTCTGAAATATAGTAACCACCAAAAAAGAGAAAAGTCAAAGCTTGCTTATTAAAACAATAGTAGTACTTTAACATAGTTATACCATAATTATTACCATAATAGTAGTACTTTAACATAGAACAGATAGTCAATCCGATTAAAAAGGTGGTACATTGAACATCAATGAAGCTTTTTCTGCATCTTTTTCAAGGTTCTAGTCTAGGACCTTCTGGGGCTGATCAAAACCATCCCCCGCCTCTGACATTCATCATCTCCAACAGCCCAAGCACCTGTTGGCCGAGTCTTCGCAGAAAGATGAATGGAATGTGCAGTGTATAGGAAATTACAATATAAAATGAATGGACTCTTGTAAAACATCATTTGATGTTCTTGAGTTTTACACAATCTATGAATATGTATACGGTATACGATTGCTGCAAAATAACATGGATATCACAAACAAATATATGAAGTACCAAGTATATCACCAACAAATCCGTGAAGTCACATGGTTTATCCTCAATGAGGTCCCAAAGCGCACGTCATGGAACATACTGCCAAAACGCATGGAACGTACAGCAACAAGGCACTAAGATCCTCATCTTTCCATGGTTTTCCCATGGGTTTTCCCATGGTTTTCCCATGGTTTTCCCCCACTTTTCTGACTCCAGTGGCACATCGCCTGCCACCACGCAGCGACCCCGGCCACGGCCAGCGCCGCGTTGAAGGAGACCACGTCGGCGTTGGCGTCGTCAAGGAGGGTCAAGGCGAAGGGCCACGAGGTCCCTCGGCAGTCTGTGATGGGAAAATATTGGAAAAACCTACAAAGTGGGGCCCCCCAGTTAGAAGTTGGTTTATAAACCCCATTAACTATAGTTATAGGTACCATAAACCATAGTTATTGGAGTTATAAACCATTATAAACCAACTTAGCTATCTAGGGGGCCCCACTTTGTAAGGAAAATAATGGGGAAATGAATGGAGAAACAATTTGAAAGTGATGGGCATATTTTATCCATGATTTTATCCATGATTTTCCAGGAAATCATGGGAAAGCCATTTGGAAAATGGAGAATGAATGGGAATATCATGAGAAAAATGACTGGAGAAAAATCATGGACATCTATATGAACTGCAATGATACGAGGCCAGGTCAAGATGTGACTTTGGACAAATTTGGGCTACCCCAAAATCTGAAGGTTGAGACAAACCTCATTGAAATCAACGTCTGTTTTTTGTCAGAGAAATGGTGAGAATCACCATTTAAATCATCATCATTTGCTGGTTGGTGGTTGACCTACCCCTCTGAAAAATCATGGAGTTAAAGTCACTTGGGATCATGAAATTCCCAACTTTTCATGGAAAGTCATTCAAAATTCCATGGTTCCAACATTCCAGTCACCACCAACCAGGTATAAACTAAATCACCATAATCTGTGATCCATGGATTTTCCAATGGGAACTAACTAAAAAGTGGATATCCATTGGGAAAATCCATAATGGATGATATGGGGATGGGTCAAAACCTTGTACCCCTGGTGAACATCAAAATAGCTGGTAAATGGATGTTCATCCCACTAAAAATGTATCTATAGGTATTGATCCATACCCATATGGGAACATGAGATTTTGTGGCCAAGCCGGAACTTTCCAATGCAAACATCGATGGGACATTCCAATGAGTCATGGGAATCGCATGGAAAATTCGCATGGAAAATCCTCCCCAAATCTGAGGTCTACTTGTAACTACTTAGCTACTTCTCTCATCTTTACTGGGATCAATGGAGGAAAAAATCACCAAAACAAAGGACGGGATAGGACTCTGAAAGATTTTTTTGACTTTCTTACAGTCATTTGTTCCACTTAAAACGGTAATTTCATGTAATTTTGGGATGATAAAACGTCAATTGCACTGAAATTGTGATTTGTTGTCTTCGAGTAGCCTGTTATGTAAACAGGACGAATATGAGTGGTAGCAAACACCTTGAATTTGTTCGAAAGGCTATCCCAATCACAAGTAGCGATGCAAATCACAATTCTGATCTCCCTGAATCTAGGCCCCTGTGAGACAGGACAGAAATGGAATCAGATCCAGATCGATTGTGGCAATGGGCCTAGGGATAGAATGACTGCCAGGGCAACCCGTACACAGCGAAGCAGTGGGTATCATGGATATGGGAATATTGCTGTGAGGATACACTCAGTGTAGGCAAAGAAAATCCATGGTTACAGTGGGCCAGACAGTATATCTAAAGATGCTTGCAACTGGCTATTACATACAATCATGCACTCCTCACCTGAACTTCACCAGCAGCAGTCCATCTTGAAATCTTCCTATACCCTGACAAAGTGGCGCCCCCTAGATATATAGTTAAGTTGGTTTATAACTCCAATAACTATGGTTTATGGTACTTATAACTATAATTAATAGGGTTTATAAATCCATTTATAACTAGGGGGCACCACATTGCAACACACCAAGAAACTACTCGATTTGCATGCGTTGATGGCCGTGTTCAGCGACACTGCAGTTGCTTCACCGCCCAAATCCGCAAAGAGCTGCAGCGCGAGCTGCCATTGCTGTGCTTTGCCGCAAGCTGACATGGCTGAGTTGTGACAAATCACGCTCCTCACATCCAGGGGAAACATGTGAAACCACGGGACTATTGGGGACTGTGATCCTTGAAGTTGAAATTCATGGTCAACTTTGTAGCAGTTGAGGCCCCCGCAATGAGGTTTGTTGGTTTTGAAAGCCATGAACTGAATAGGGATCATCTTATATGGGGGTTTCCACAAATGGAGGTACCCTAAAATGAATGGTTTCATATGGAACATCCTATTGGAATGGATGATTTGCGGGGTACCGCCATGACTTCGGAAACCTCCATAGTGGTGATCAAGTTAACTCTACATGGTGGTTCTCAATTGTTTTCCCTGGATGTTTCTGGTCATAGTGTTGAGAATATGGTGGGGGTTACATGGGGCCTCCTAGATAGCTAAGTTGGTTTATAACTCCAATAACTATGGTTTATGATTCATGATACTTATAAATATAGTTAATGAGGTTTAAAAACCATCTTATAACTAGGGGGACCCACAGTGTACCAATTCATATCTGGGATAGCTACTTCATCACTTTCATGTTCCAACTGTGTCATAGATGTCATAGGCAGCAGCCCATTTACTAAAAATGTCTTCCACATCTAATCCAGCAAACTGTTAGCAACCGGGTATATACTGTATACACTCAATCATGACTGATATAATAATATATATATATACATATAATCGAACATTATACATAACAGTTTACTTCCAAGCAAAAACGATACAAACTATGTATGTACATTACAAACTTCAAACATTTGTCAACCAAAAATCTCCCCAACAAATTGGGCGAACAAACACACTGCTTACAAACAAATATCATAAACATTAAACATTGCAGAAAAAACACCCTCATGAAATGAAGTAAACACATAAAGAACCACCCCAAACTTGATTCTTCCTAAATCCGCAATTGAAGGCCGGAAAAATCCGCAATTTTATGGTGAAAGTCATCCACTTGGTTCACTTGGTTCACTACCCTCTGGTAAACGTTTACAAAAAACTATGGAAAGATTCACCATGCAAAAAAAAATGGTAAATCAACTATAAATGACACATTTTCAACAGCTATGTTACTATGTTAGTCATTACCAGAGGGTAAGTTCCTTCGATCTTCCAAGCATCCTCTCCATGGTCCTCCGTTGCATTTCTGCCAGCAGCGCTAATGAACTCCGCCACGAGCGTCCCACGGCTTGCAGGGTGGCGCCAAAGCTGAAGTGGTCGGCATCGAGGCCCAGGGAGTGGAATAACCTGGGCTGTTCAATGCAGGATTCATGGGATTTAATGATGATTTAATGATGATTTAATGATGATTTAATGGGATTTAATGGAATTTTTTAGGGATTTAATGATTTAATGGGATTTAATGGGATTTAAACATTGTTTTCGTTTTGTCTTAATGGGATTTAATGGTGGTTTAATGGGAAATCATGGAATTGCAAGGGATTTAACGATTACTGAACTGACTTTTCATGCTGATTCAATTGGATTGCATGATAATCTAATGGGATTTACTGGGTCGGACTTTTAGCTGCCATAAGTACCCAAAACAAGGACATAAGTAGCAAATTGTGTAGCAAATGAAGGAAGTAAACTGTATTTTCATGGTCATAAGTCAGAAGGTGCATAGTACATTTTTTTTGGTCATTGTCATAAGCAGGGACCATGATAAGTAGTGAAACGCTGTAAATGATCACACGGCATGACAATAAGTACAGTCTTCACTGGCATCCGGTGTGCAGCAGCCTGGGTCAGTCTTAATGAATTTGATAGTCAATTATGAAAGCATCATCATGAAATACTCATGATTGATCACAGTTGCCTGTGTTATGATCATTTATCTTGGTAAATAAATTACAATAATTCACTAACCTGAATAGTTCGGCCATAAAAGGGGATGATTTCCCATAAATAAACCATGATTCCATGCTTCGGGAGAACAGTGAGGTCGTCATAATTTACCCATCCACCATCAATCACGTTTTGTTGGCCATTGCCAGCGGTGATTTCTCCACTAGATTCTCTACGTTCGGTGAGGCCCCCCGGTTTACGAAATCGCTAAGTTGACGCAAATGACTTGGTTTCATTGTGGTTTGTAGAGGATGTGTCTATTGTTGATGGATTTTTTATTATAAACCAACAAACGCAACTGGGATGGCCTCACCTTTGCACTTCTTGTAGACTTCAAATGATATGTAGAAAATATATATGTAAACAAATTGTTATGCAACCCAGGATCAGGCTCATCACTCGCGTTCTGCTCAAGACGGAGTCTATCAACCAGCCACAAATCCACATGTTTGGGGTCAGTATTTATGATGGCATACGATTGTTATTTGACTATTCATACCAACTGCAATCATAAATATGAGTTGGTCAACGAATTGCAACGTAAAGCAATAGAACACCATCCCCAATATTATATACCATTTTTATGGATGGGATACCAACCATCAAAATGTGGATGAGTTTATGACATTGCTTTACCAACAAAAAAAACGATCGAAACTACAAACCATAGCTAGTTTGATATATCTATCACAAAGCCTTTCAATTGGAGCTGGAAAGCGCCGCAAAAACTGTGAGATCCCAACTTCGTCCAAAGAGCTGAAGTGCCGCTTCCCAATGGCCTTGACACGCGCCGATGGCCATGTTGCCCAACACGATGAGTTCGCGCTCCGCGGGCTCAACCTCTGCGCCAGCGTGGCGATAGAAGAGGTCGAGGGCTCGAGACCAGTTCCGCGATTTCTGACCTGAGACATCGCAATCGTGGGGATACCATCCATGGGAATAGGAAAATCATCAGGGAATATATAATAATATATCATTTATGGGAATCACTGCACATGTAATATGTTCAAAACCCATATTGGTTGATAAATATACGGGATTATATACTACCCTATATATTATTATATATATAATGGGGAAGATCATAATCCATAATGGATTTAATATCTCGATTTTGCCTAGGCAGTTTGTCACTTCGCTGGTCCTCCTGGCAAGCATGAATCCAGTATAAGTACAGGGATGGTGCCCCTCCAGTGATGTTTGTTGGTTTATAAACCCTAACTATAGTTATATGATGTTATATCTACCACAAACCATACTTAACCAATTACTTAACCTAGTTATAAATAACCAATTTAGATATCTAGGGGGCCCCATCCAGCATATTTCTATTTAGATATCTAGATGCCAATGTTGCATTGCTAGACTTATACCATCTTATACCCAACCTCGGGCAGGTTTTTTCTACCAGAAAGTTGTTGTTTCAATGCCCAAAATGGCTCCTGGAGTATGCCACTCTTTGTAGCTTAACTCCGCTTTTCAGCTGGTGAAGATGGCATTGATCCCTTGATATTCATTTCATGAATGTGGAAATCACCCACTTGCCCATCATCTCTCATGATCATTGTAACTCAAATCCCTAAGATATTTGGGGGAAAAAGGCTTTCCAGCTCCAAGATACAGGACTTCATGATCTTCATGGCATTTCGCGTATCTGCCGCCATTGCCAAGCGCCAAGACTAGAAAGACGTCGCAACACGTCGCCGACAACGGAGCGGAAGCCGAGATGGCTGCAGGTGCGGATGGGGTAGTTTCTGTGAAGATACAAGGTGGTGCGTCATGGTTAGCTAAATTAGTTTATAATTCCCATTACTAGGGTTTATGCTAGCTGCTAGATATATCTATAGTATTCTATAGTTACTATGGTCTATTAACCAACTTATAACTGGGGGGGGCACCAGCTTGTAGGTTTCTTCATGTCTCTTCCAAAAATGGTGGATCCCCAAAAAAAAAATGCAGAAAAAAAAATGATGATAATCTATTCATATACATTTGATATAAGATTTGCTGATCCCAAAATACAAAGGGGATTTAGCCCCAAGTTCTTGTCATGTCAATGGGGACCGCGATGATGTACAGTTTGATTTTTTGGCGGTACCACATCTTCAGAAAAGGGCATCAGATACCCTCCGGTAATCATACAAAAAGCTATGGAAAATCACCATTTTCAATGGGTAAATCCACTATTTCTATGGCCATAGCTATGTAACAAATTGCCAGAGGGTAAATCGGGGATGTGGTCAAATGAGTCAACTCCAACAAGATCGCGGTGCAAACTAATCCGCTAGGAGGCATCTTGAGAAACACTCCTCGGAATTGATTTTATCCAACACTTTGGCAGGTGAAAATAAATCCCTTGGATTTTTTGTGGGAAAATCCGATGACTTAGCGGACATCCGGACCTATCTTTAACATCCGCATGTTTGTTCCCAACAGTCCCATTTTTTTTTTAGTCTCATCTCGTTTCTTGACAAAGCCGATCAAATCTCAACCTTCACAGATCAACATCCCATAAAGACTACAGTTTTACAGCTTGAAACACCATGTTTGGTAGGTCAAACTCGCATCTTTGTTTTAATTCACATCTCCGAACATAAGGAAGAAATATGCCCAAAATCGCGCATCGTTTTAAACCTCATATCCCGTATAGAAAGATGGCAGGGGTTCCCACAGATCTGGAAATTGCTTCTTATACGATGGCAAATCCTGAGTGGCAAAGGTGCAACTGGTTGAGGCAAATGTGGGCCATATCCCCATGTTTTTGGTTGTAGACCAATTGAAAAACCCATGTTCGTCGGGTATGGGTAATTTGGTATATCATTCCAATCACTACGATTTATTGTAAGTGTCTACAGTTAATGGGGCTATAAACCAACCTATCCACTTTGGGGTTTTGAAATTGGATCAGTACTGGGCGCTGCTAATTACCACCTCTGGCACCGAATCTATCCGCTCAGGGCAAAACTAATGCAACATGTTCATGTCCCTCCAGTAATGAAACATAGCACTTCCTTCAGGTTTGGAAGCTGAAAGGGCCCTACAACCGAGTAACGGTATGGACCAAACTTGGGCTGCGGTTGGATACACACAATGGTCATATGTTATATATAGTTTTGTATCATTTAAATTACCTCATAGAGTCATTCATAGTCATTGTGCAGTGGCAGTATACAGTAAAGGTAGTAAAGGCAGTAAAGGTACATACAATCTGCAATATAAACAGAGGAGAACACTATAATATTGCATTGCTAGTTGTAATAGAAATTGATTTATATATATATATAATATTGTATATCACTATATATCATATCATCATCACATAAATACTATGACCACATATCCGGTTGGGTCCATGTTAGGGCCGTCAATGATATCACCAACAGGCCCTCATTTGTCCCCAAAAAGACATGTGCGAACCAACCAAACAACGAAATGATGGCCTCATGTTATCAGATTTGGAAGAATCACGGATCTACTCTACTCTGTACATCTTAAGGGTTCTTAGGTTGATGTGACCTGCCCTTAACCTAATAATTTTGCCATGTTTAAGTCATAAACATAGCCATAGTCAAACATACGTACGTTAAATGACAATAGAAGTTTTGAAAGCAATGTAACGCTTCAAACACATCAATCCCACTTGGTTTTGCAATGCTGGCAGCCATCGGATAATACAATTCTATGGTATATGATGTGGCAGCCTTCTTGATTCAGGCAGCTACTTTGTCTTGTGTCTTCCCAAGAAAAATATAGTAGATTTGGAGAAGCACTCAATCAGTATTCAGACGGTATTCAATATTAGTAAGGTTTTCGGTCTGCTCTTTCATCAGTCCTACGGAATCCGGAGAGTAGTAATGCTAAAGTGAATAGTTGAATTTACACTGCTAATGTCTGTAGAGGAGCAACATCAGCAAATGGTCCATGGTTAAGGTCCAGCTTTTTCGTATATAGCTAGCCAGTCAGTAAGCATAATTCTTGACCATGACGTCAGTGGCATCCCTGGACATCACCCTATTATCTGAATGGCAACTGAAGGCTTCAAGCCCATTTTCCAAAGAAACAGCACACCAAGTCATGCCTGACAAATGTTCCAAGTGTCTTTGCAGAACTGCAACGCTCTGTGAGCATGTATCCATTGGTAGGTCAAGGGGACTGGGTAACCAGTCGAGAACAACTGGCTATACAGTGCTATACAGCTTGCACATCTCAACCAAAGCTTTCTTCCTATCTCCACCACAGGGGCAATTGGGTCCAATGCACCAACGCAGTACCTGAGTGGAATTGATGTCAGAGTTGTCAAACTCCACATGGCGACTGTGTGCTGCAAGTCGAATTGCACCATTGCCATATGAACGGCAGCGGCAGTCTTGTAGCAAGTCAACCTTTCTGCAGCGATCCTCTTTCCAATCGCAATCATCGGCTGGGATGGCAAGCCACCGGTATGAACTGGAAACTGACACTGATCACTTTCAGGAAAGCTCCGTGAAATTGAGTTCTGAATGAATGGGTTTCGAAAAGATGTGCTAGGCGCACCAACGTTGACCAATGCTCGAAGAAAAGTAGCTGCGCAGCTGCTTTCTCGCCAGGGCTATTTGGTGACAAATATTCAAGGCTTGGATAGAAATTTCCATGACTTGTCTCCAATCCCACCTAGCCACAAGAATTGTGTTTAAACTGCTGTGTGTCTGAAACTATATCTCATCAGTCACAAAAATATATTCCTCATGAAAACTGGCAAAAGGATGGTTTCGGTGAAAAAAACAACTATTAGACTTGTCTCAATGGTGGTTTACCTCATTTTCATACACATCCACATTGACTCATCAGGCAACCATCCCCCAGATATGTGCTTGCGGGCAGCCATCAGCAACTCCGTCAATGCTTTCCAGAGGTCTTCTACCTGTAAGCTGAGTCAGGTCAGCTTCAATCTTGGGTTTTTATCGGTGGTTCTTCGATCTTTTTTTACGTGTCGATGGAATCGCTACACTCCAAGGGTGCAAGGTTTTTGCTCAACCAAAATGGAAAAATATCTGGTCTCAAACATCCACAAAGTGGGGCCCCCTAGATAGCTAAGTTGGTTTATAACTCCAGTAACTATGGTTTATGGTACCTATAACTATAGTTACTGGGTTTATAAACCATCTTATAACTGGGGGGGCCCACATCGTATAGAACTCTGATATGAGCTGATGGCAAGTAATGTAAACTGAGAATAGTGGCTACGTGTTTAGTGACTGTATCTATAGCCATTACATGGAACAATGATGGGCACCAGTGTTCTTCGTACAGAGTATAGCAACCCCAAATAGAAAAAAATGGAAACCTGGATATTACACCTGATGCTGGAAACATCATCGAACAAATATCCTGGAAAAACTGGAACACGCATCTCTTTGCGGGTTACGATTGAATCGGTTTAATTAATCACCATAGAACAAACATGTTGTTGGTTATATATCTGGTGTTAAATCATGTTAAATCAGCAATTTTCATTCTTAAGTCATATAGCAGTGTGTCAAAACCAATAGTACCCCTTCTGTTCACATCAAAATAGCTGGGTTAAAATGGATGTTCATTCCCCTAAAAATGGTATTTTCATAGGTATTGATCCATAGCCATATTGAAAAATCCCAACCAGCTAGGGGCCCCACGTGGGGCCCCACGTTGGTTGGTTGGTTGCTCCAGGTGAAACACCCCAGTTTCACTGGCTTCGTGGGCACCTCAAGGCCGTTGGTTCCACCCATGAAAATCTCGCAGTCCAGCCTGGAGGGGATAAGCGGATGTGAGATGCCCATTCTGATCCCCTTAAAACATTACTATTAATGGTTAATAATGGTTAATAACGGTTGGGATTTTTCAATATGGCTATGGGTCAATACCTATGAAAATACCATTTTTAGGGGAATGAACATCCATTTTAACCCAGCTATTTTGATGTGAACAGAAGGGGTACTATTGGTTTTGACACACTGCCAAATGGGAATCTAACCATTACTATTAATTGGTTAATAATGGTTAGTAATGGTTAGTTAACCATTGACTATAGTTACTAAATGTTACTAAGCATACTGTTGATCATCATAGATATTGGTCGTAACCATTACGAAAAATGAAAAACCACGGGCCCCCACCTTGTAAAGTTGATTCACATGAGTTAACCGCCTTCACATCTTAAAGATATTTAAAGATTAACCATATCTCAACTTGTAAAACAAGCAATTAACCAATGGTTTGAGATGCTGAATCGATGATTGTCACCAATGGTTCAAGTACCATTTAGTGTGATTCTCAATTAACCATACTAATTTCATAGTGGTGATTTACTATGGTTAATAATCAACCAATAGTCATTCTGAACCTTGGCTTTTGTCTCATCCAGGCATCGCCAAACCTCGCCGCTTGTCGCCGGTCTGCAAAGCTTCCGCGCCTTTCCGCGAAGTCTTCTTCGCAGACGATGGCTTTTTGCACCAATGCTCCGACCTCCCAAAGGAATCCAAAGGATCTGACCGAAACAAACCGTACAGAAAGTGAGGTCTCCCCAGTGATGGAACGTTGGTTAACAAAAGCCTCAGCAACTAGTTCGTTATAAGTACCATAAACATCCATAAACCATAGTTATTGGAGTTATAAACCAACTTAGCTATCTTGGGGGCCTCACATTGTAGGATTATGAAAATACAATATCAAAACCAATCGCAAAGACTTGGAATTTAAGCGTCAAAGTTTTGGTGATTTGAGCAAGGACACACTGAATTGTAACCAAAGAAAAAAATAGATTGCAATTGATTGCACCAGCTAACACTCGAATTTTACCCGTAAACATTGGAAATTAGCCTCTGGTAATCAAGAATGTCGTGGTACTTAATGTGGGCCCCAAAACGGTACACAATTGGTGGTTGATCTATAATCAATTTTGGTGGTGCTTAATTAGATCCATTCTGTGACTCTGCCCATGTTTTGATGATTAAAACCCGGCTTAGCCATAGTGCAGATGGATCTTTTCACTAGTCATGGATAACACTCTTGTAGTCTACCCTCTGGTAAACATACAAAAAGCTATTGAAAATGGCCATGTATAGTGAATTGTCCCATGAAAAATGGTGATTTTCCAGTTCGTTTTTTGTGTTAGTTTACCAGGCCGGGTAATATGGCAATGGATTGATTCAGAAGCAGCAAGCTGCGGCTACCCGTTGCTCTCTGTTGCGATCTGTTGCAGAAATGTACCCGTTGGTGTTTTTGTGGGATTTTTTCCACTGGACATGTTCCATCATGTTCCAGATCAGTACCAGGATCTGATCTGATTCTGAATGGTTGTCCGTTTTCCGTCCTAGTTTCTCTGGAACCAACCCAGATGCTCCATGTATGGAATATTTACCTGCATTTGGGCCATTTTGGGGGTAAATGTAGGTAAATATTACATACATGGAGCATCTGGAACCAAGGATGTGCCAAGCGTACGAACTGTCATTGATACAACTTTCCAGTTGATTGATTCACCAAAACTCAGCCACCAGCGACAACAGTCGACTGTCAGTTATCAAAATGTCTGAAATTGGGAGATTTAGCCCCAAAGGTTAGGCAATTTTAATGGGGAGAATATGATTATAATATGATGATCACCCTTCCTGGAATCAGGGATACACAAGATATTCAGACAGTTACCCACGATTTTCGTTGATGAATGCCCGATCGTTTTTCTCTGTGCCCACTTGACCGATCCCAAGAAGCATTCAAGCTATGGAAACTGCCCCCGTTGACGAATGTGCGTTCAGTTGGTGCGTTTATAACTCCAATGTCACGAACTGGTTTATGGTACCTATAACTATAGTTCATGGGGTTTATAAACCATCTAACATCACTGGGGGGGGCCACATTGTAGTGTTGATTTTCCACATATTCAGATGGAAAGTGACAGCCACCAGTCATCCACCAGGATTTTTTTTGCACCTGAGAAGGGTCGCAAAGGCTGCCTCCACGACGGGTTTCATGGGACTACCCCCAGCTGGATGGTTCAGTTGATCCCATCCTCCAATTTTTTTTTCACACCTTCCATTCATGGAAATTCCCGAAAAAAAAAAACGTGGTTTCGTTTAGGGGGTGTTTAATATTATTACCCATATGCTCCATGGTGCTGGAATATTTACCTACAAAACTGGGTGATTTTTAGGGCAAATGTTGGTAAATATTCCAGCACCATGGAGCATCTGGGTTAGGGAGATGGGATTCTAACGGAACATGTTGAACTAAGATAGGGATAGCATCAGGGTATCTCCATCTCGAAACAATCCAAAAACAACAAAGCCAACATCTGTAGATCAACAAACACGGAACATAACATCTGGGTAAATTATAAGAATTCACTGAACTGAATTAAGGCCATGAATGGGGATGATTTCCCTTATTAACCATGATTCCAGTGAGGGAGAACAGTGAGGTCGTTATAATTTCCCCAGATGTCATAAAAAATGGAGGATGACGCGAAACCCTCCAGGACTTCACAGAAACCTCCGGGACTTTTCTGGCTGAATCGCAAAACGACTGCAGCTTGGAACGACCGCGGATATTGAGGTATGTGATACAAACCAGGACTTTGGCCCGAGTTATACCAGTTAGAAGTACTAATATAATCCCATTTGTAATATGTATAATCCCATTTATAACCAGTTATAACTAATAACTGGCCATAACTGTATCCATTTACGAACGATGAATCGATCTAATCTGTGATTGTCACTCCATCAAGTAGACTTCTTCATCTAAATTTGAGTGTACCCTAGTATATACCCTCTGGATCCCTCTGGTAATTTGTTTCAGTTTGCTATGGATATCATATCCCGTTTATTTTGATGCGCTACTGTCTTTAAAACAGGGCCTTTGCAGCATAGTTTTGTGAAATTACCAGAGGGTACAAACCCTCAACTTCAGTGACAACTTTATCGCTGTTTCAAAAACACATTGGGGACCCTCGAAACCATGGACTTCCTTTCCAAACATGGCAACACTGTTTGATGATTTTGAGAGGTTCCCATGTTAAGAAACCAGCAGAAGGTCCCATCATATTCCATTAATCAATCAGTTTCCACTTTAGGACAATACCACCTATATTCACCTATGACACATTTGAAAAAGAAACCCAATGACACAAACAATGACAGCATTGCCATGTTTGATGACACTAGAGGGTAACCAAAATACAATAGTGTTGCTTGTATATATATATATATGTGTGTGTCCCATAAAAAAAAAAAAAAACATGAAATTAATTATATCCCCATTCAATCCCACAAAATCACCATATCCAAATACTTATATTGGGTTTTTAATACATACCACGGATTTAGAAAACATTTCTTTTAGTGGGTTTCCAATTTTTCATATACCTTCCAGTAAATTAACATAGACCCTGCCAGATAAGGGTTGGAAGATCCATTTCCACTCAAAACTGGTCATTTTCAGGGTCAACAAGTTAACTTTCCAGAGGCTAAGCCATAATAAATATAACCCATAAATATGTATTCTTAAATGGCCATGGGTCGAAACCTCGGCACCTGGTGAATTTTACCAACAAACATAGTTGGTAAATGGATGTTCATCACCCAAAATATGGCAATAATAGGTTTTGACCCATCCCAATATCAAAACATCATTCTAGTCACTCCCAAAAAGATAGATTCAACGGCCATAAATATCACTATAACCCAGCAATTTGTATTCCTATATATGTCTACAGGATGGGGCCCTCCAGTTATAAGTTGGTTTATAACCCCATCCAGATATACTTATAAGATCTTATAAGTATCATACACTATGGTTAATATAGTTATAAACCAACTTAGCTAACTATGGGGCCCCATCCAATGTCATCCTGTATTGATTTTCGATTTTTGCCCCAGCATCCTCCAGCGCCCGCTCTCAGCCCGGCCATCTTCCGCAAGGGGCGGCGGGGCTCGCTCCTCCGCATCGATGACAGCCACCTGCGTCCACAGCAAAATCCAATCATAAACCAACTGAAATGCTTAGCAATTTAGCTGTCTATATCGTTTCTATATTAATCTGTGGATACTGAAGGAAGGGCCCCTTCCTGTCATAAGTTGCTTAACTGTTTCACCCCATCAAACTAGAGATAACCATGAATCCTACAGTTATTGGACTTACACACCAACTTACCTATCTACTTGGGAGTGTATCCCAGTTCGCAGTTGTGATCAATACATGTTTCGTTGTTTTCTTCTAGTTGTATATGGAATATCCCCGGTCATACATGGCTTAAGAACGTTGCCAACCTTAGATACCCTAGAAACAAAAAGCATCAAACAGTTAGCTGCTTAGTAGATATCCTATTGAAACCGCAAACGATGATTTAGGATATTTACTAAGGATGATCTTATGTCTAAGATCATCCCAATTAATCTATAGATTTAGGATTAACATGGATTAAACATGGATTAAACATGGATTAAACATGGATTAAACTACACAAATCCATGGATCATCCCAGAAATTTGAGGTGCTTTCCGTCCCCCCAGGTGATCAGATGAGGCCGGCTGGGAGAATCCGTGGGATGACCATGGAGTCAATGGATCCAATTCGAGTAACTTTGAAGAAAATGTCCAAAACATATTATTACCCTTTGGTAAATTAACATAGACCCTGAAAATAGCCTAGTTTTAATGGAAACTCATCTTCCAACCCCTATCTGCCTATCTGCCAGGGTCTATGTTAATTTACCAGAGGGTAACCAGTACTAAAGCTAATTAGTCCCCATGACTGGTTGGTGTTTGACCTATCCCTCTGAAAAATGATGGTTGGCGAGTTCGTCAGTTGGGGTTACTATTCCATTCCCAAGATATGAAAAAAAATATCCAAACCACCAACCAGATGAGAAAATTCAATGGAGTCAATGGATGGCTGGAGGTATTTTCTTCTTCAGACCATGACAAAGCATGAGAAATTCCCAAAGATTCCCTCCCATCCTGGCACCCGAGGCTCCCCACTGGCCAGCCAGTGGTGGCTTCCAGCCCACCGGGCAAACTCAACCTGAATGGCCGTGAAAATTCATGGAACTCGTGGGGCCCCCGTTTTTTCCGACGAATTTGCGTTCAGTTGATGCGTTTATAACTCCAATAACTATAGTAACTATGGTTTATGGTACCTATAACTATAGTATTCATGGGGTGAATCTAAACCATCTTATACCATCACGTTTGGGAGCCCCACGAGTTGTGGTTAAATAGCCTCCAGTGATCAAACGTGGCTGGAACATCCTCCATTTATTGAATCATTCATGGATCATTTTCCTAGCTAGGAACCGCCGTTTTTCATCGTTTATGTATAGAGAATCCATGAGCAAGGGCACCACCCAAATAGAAAAAAGAGGTAAAAACGACGAATTTCCCGTCTATAAAATTGGCTATGATTTACCATGGATTGGACCAATCCTAATGAAATACATATGGTAAATTACTGAAGGATATCAGCATATCGTGGGATGTATTATATACTATTACTATATCCCATGAGTACACCCATATGGATCCAAAAGAGGTAAATTCCTGAGGTATATCACGCCAAGAATATCATATGGGAATATACTGTTTGGGAATGTTGTGGGATGTAGCCTCCGGGCAAGTTTGTCTGGAAGATGCCAGCCACGGATGGGATGTTTGATCTCCACCGGATGGGCACAAGAAAATTTACAGCCATCTGTGTTGGACCGGTTTCCCCCATTGAGGGATTTTTGAGTGAAGTCCCAAGGATTTCTTCAGTGTTTTACTGTAAGTTCTTTCCCCAGATGTTTCTGGGTAAATTATAATAGTTCACTAACCTGAATTAAGGCCATGTGGGGATGATTCCATTTACTAACCATGAATTCCAGGGAGGTCGCAATGAGGTCGTTATAATTTTCCCAGATGTAAAAATCCAATTTCAGTGAATTTTAGTGGTGAATTCCCGTTTGTTTTAGTTTTTTTACTCCAGTTGTTCCTAGATTATTTCACCAAATCATCCCGTTTCTGGCGAAGTGAGCCCTTAACGCCCCATCTCGGTTGGTAAAATGAAAAAAAAATCATTGCTTGTCATTGGTTACTGTAAACATGTACTGCATTAACCACAAATCACCATTAAACAGCTATTTCTTAACCATCACATTCCCCTATTTTTGGGCCTATCCCAAACTGCTTCGCGAACGCTTCGGCGAGGCACCCTTTGGCGGCCACCATGGAACTGGCGATGAGTTCCGTCGCGGCCTCCACGAAGATGTAGCGCTGGCATTCGCTGACCCTGGCCATGCAGGAGGTTATTTAACATAGCCATGGTATAGATGGTCCATAGAAATAGATGGTTTACCGTTCTATTCATAGCATGGTGGATCTTTCCATGGCGAACTGTTAGTCATTTCACCAGAGGATATATATATATATACAATATACAATATATATATAATTATATACTTCACCATGGTTAAAAAAAGGGGTCCTGTACCAACTTATCGGGCTTGAAATTCCGTTTAGTTGACCTCAACTGCACACAGAAACTGATTGTCGGGATGCAAGCAGGAGGTTCACTCTAGAGTTTAAGGAGCCTAACAATAAGTGCAGTACTGTATTCATTGGGGTGATAAAGCAACGTATACCTGGGGGGGGACCCACCTTGTAGATTTAGATTTTGAATTATTTTACATGACTTTAAAATGAACCACATCAACACTGGGGATATACAGTAGCTGGAATTACATTCTGGCAATCAAACAATCTAGGAAAACCACTTGGAAAAGGCACATCATCACTGGGACATTTTGGAAGTTACGCCAGTTTTTGATGGTCATAGAACCAACCTTCAGCCAAACAAACTCGAGATAATTAGCCACATCGACCGTCAATGATGATTTACAATATAGATCAATAGATGGCAGTGTGTCAAAACCAATAGTACCCCTGTAGTTCACATCAAAATAGCTGGTAAATGGATGTTCATCCCCCTAAAAATGGTATGTTCATAGGTATTGATCCATAGCCAGATAATTATGGAGCCAAGACCAGATGCAATCAAGACCATGTTGGATGGTTTCCACAAAGAGTTTGCACGATGCGTTGATTTGGCGCAATTTAAAGTCGTCCTTCTTGAGAAGCGATGAAACATGGCCAATCACAGATATCCTACCCATCAAATGGCAAAAAAAATTGCATCAAAGTATATTATACCCATCCATTCGGTTGAGCCATTCATACTTCATACTATAAAACCACAGACTGGTTGAATGATGTTTCCATTTTTTGCGGTCAAACGGTTGAACCCTTTTTTCAACGATATACCATCGTTTTTGGAGGTTTATGGCCAAGCCCATGTGTTTGTTTCTGAGAGTCCCACTATAAGTATGTCTTAGTTTTCAAGCATTTTACCATTTATATTGAGGTTAACACCACCAATACTGCTGGTAATACGAGCAACTTTGAAGAAAATGTCCAAAACATGTTCTTAACCAGTACTAAAGCTAATTAGTCCCCATTACTGGTTGGTGGTTTCAACCCCTCTGAAAAATACGAAAGTCAGTTGGGATTATGAAATTCCCAATATATGGAAAAACAAAAAACATGTTCCAAACCACCAACCAGATATTAATATCTCATTGTTCTTCCATCAGTAATTATCCCCAATAATATTCTCATAAACTATTGTTGGTGGTCAATCCATGATGTTCCAATCATATCCCGAATTCCCATGATCCTCCCATGAATGACTACAAGTATGGTACTTTACCAGTTTTAAGCCAGTTCTAAGTCTATTTATGG